>Ga0209373_10001664_pt1 | contig 25006 bp, 23 predicted proteins | sample Higcelweek5metaG_FD_187173 | JGI IMG/M metagenome (GOLD analysis project Ga0209373, IMG submission 187173) | Freshwater pond sediment microbial communities from the University of Edinburgh, under environmental carbon perturbations - High... | ecosystem: Environmental > Aquatic > Freshwater >... | reverse complement strand
TAACTGGGAAGAAATAAAAAGGATGGAGAAGGAAGATAAAAACATAGTAACAGATTCAAAAGAAAATATTGCGATAATAGCCGAAATGATACAGGAAACAATTCCCAAATAAGAAGCAAATAGCGCCTATTTACATAATCATACAATATAGATGTTATGTCATCAAAATCAAGGTAAATGGGCATAAAACCTTTAAAAGTGGCAAAATTTCCTTGACAAACAAAGGAAAAAAGTTTATAAATAGGGTTAGACGTTGTTATAAAGAAGCACGTTGAAAAAACATACTCAGAATAGAGGAGGAGTTCAATATGAACAAAACAGAATTAGTATCAGCTATGGCTGACCAGGCTGGATTATCAAAGAAAGATGCAGAGAAGGCTTTGAAAGCTTTTACAGATGTGGTTGCTGTAGAATTAAAAAAGGGTGAAAAAGTCCAATTAGTTGGATTTGGCACATTTGAAGTTTCTAAAAGAGCTGCAAGAGAAGGAAGAAATCCTCAGAGCGGGGCAGTTATGAAGATTCCTGCATCAAATGCTCCAAAATTCAAGGCAGGTAAGGCACTAAAAGATTTAGTAAACAAGAAATAAATTTTTTTGATAACAGAGAGCCTTTTAGGCTCTCTGTTTATTTACAGGAAAGAAGGAAAAATGAGATTAGATAAATATCTAAAGGTTTCAAGAATCATAAAAAGAAGAACAGTGGCTAATGAAGCTTGCGATGCTGGGCGAGTAACAATAAATGGGAGACTTGCAAAAGCTTCTTCAGAAGTGAAAGTGGGAGATATACTGGAAGTGCAGTTTGGAAACAAAACTATTAAGGTGGAAATTCTAAATGTAAAGGAAACTGTCAAAAAAGAAGAGACTGGAGAAATGTTTCGCTATATGTGATGGTAATATGCAAAATGAAAAGCAATTTTCAAGAAAAAAGTTGACTAGAAGCACAAAAATGGTTAGAATAATATTATGTAAACAATACGAAGAGAAGTTAATTGTTTGTTGGGGGAATTTTGATGGCAAGAAAAAGTGCTTTTCGTAAAAGAAGACAAAATAGGCTAGGCATGGTATGTGTTACAGTTATTGTGGGCATGCTTTTTATAGTTATAATGATTAGTAGAGTTAGTTTGAAAGACAAACAAGAAGATTATATTAAACGTGAAGAGGCCATAAGTGCACAGATAGAAGAAGAAGAGAAGAGATCGGAAGATCTCATTGAATATGAAAAATATACTGAGACCGCAAAATATGTTGAAGAGGTTGCAAAAGAGAAGTTAGGACTTGTATATGAAGATGAAATTGTTCTTCGAGCTGATGAGTAAAATAGAGTGGAATAATTAAGGCGGATATTGGGAGATATTCGCCTTTTATTTAAACGAAGCGCTTGCAATTTATATAGCATATCTTTATAGTAAAAGTATAAAAAATGAGGTCAAGGATTATGATGATTGACAGAGTATTTAAATACATAACACAGTATCAAATGATTTCAGAGGATGATGGAATTATCGTTGGTGTATCAGGTGGAGCAGATTCTATTTGCCTTCTTTTTGTGTTAAAAGAAATTAGCCGGCAGATGTCTATTAAATTATATGCGGTACATATTAATCATGGTATACGGGGCCCAAAAGCAGATGAAGATGAAGCGTTTGTAGAAAATATTTGTAAGAAGTGGAAAATACCATTTTACCTTATTAAAGAAAAAGTAGTTGAATATGCTACAACAGAAAGTCTTTCAGTAGAGGAAGCTGGTAGAATATTACGATATAGAGCTTTTGAAAAAATAAGAAGAGAATGCGGTGCAACCAAAATAGCAGTAGCACATCACAAAAATGATCAGGCTGAAACAGTTCTTTTTAACATGTTTCGTGGTAGTGGAATCAAAGGACTTGGCGGAATGATTCCGGTTAGAGATACCATTATCAGACCTCTTTTATGCGTAGAAAGAAAAGAAATAGAGCAATTTCTAAAAAATCAATCTATCAGTTATTGTATAGATGAAACAAATACGGATACTGCATATAAAAGAAATCTGATTCGCAATCAGATAGTAACTATTGCAGAAAAAGAGATACAGGAGAAGGTAGTGGAACATATTGCGGACACGGCTATTTTAATGCAGCAAGCAGAACATTTTATTTATGCAGCAGCAAAGAAGGAATGGGAACATATAGTAACGAATAAAGAGGATATTTTTTATTTGGAAATATCTGAATTGGAAAAAAGCGAGTATATTATTCAGACCTATCTCATAAGAATGTGTCTAGAAAAATTAGGGGGAGGACTTAAGGACATTAGTGCGCGACATATTACAGAGATACTTGAATTGTTAAAGAAAGCAGTTGGAAAAAGTATTTCACTTCCTAATAGTCTAACAGCAAGACGTGATTATAAGAGTATTGTGATATACAAAAAAGAATTGGAGGAGAATTATATACCAATTCGAATAAGTGTTACTGTTCCTGGGAGAGTTGAACTTGAAAATGGAGCATATATAGATTTTCAGATTGAAAAATGTGAGAAAGTGAAAGATATTAACCAAAAAACATATACGAAATGGTTTGATTATGATAAAATAAAAAGCGGTTTGTTGTTACGTAATCGAGAACCAAATGATTTTCTATACATTAATTCTAAAATGGAAAAGCAGACGATTAAGTCATATTGCATAAATAGTAAGATACCAAAAAACAGCAGAGATCAATTATTGCTTTTGGCGGAAGGTTCTCATATATTGTGGATAGTTGGTTATCGAATCAGTGAAAACTATAAAATTTCAGAAAAGACAAAAAATATTTTAAAGGTACAAATGTGTGGAGGAACTTATAATGAGTGAAAGAATAAGCATTTTATTAAGTGAGGAAGAAGTTGATAAAAAAATCCAAAGAATAGGTGAGCAAATCAGCGCGGATTATGTTGGAAAAACAGTACATTTGGTTTGTATATTAAAGGGTGGCGCTTTTTTTATGTGTGAGCTGGCTAAGAGAATTTCTATTCCTGTTACAATGGATTTTATGTCTGTCAGCAGTTATGGAAATGCAACGGAGAGTAGTGGCATTGTTAAAATAGCTAAGGATTTGGATGAGTCACTTCTTGATAAGCATGTAATTGTTGTAGAAGATATAGTTGATTCTGGGAGAACGCTCAGTTATCTACTGAATATTTTAAAAGAAAGAAAACCTGCAAGTATGGCTCTTTGTACGCTTTTAGATAAACCAGAGAGAAGAGTGGTTGATGTGAATGTAAATTATACAGGATTTCAAATTCCTGACGAATTTGTTGTAGGGTATGGGCTTGATTATGAACAGAAATACAGAAATTTACCCTATATTGGGGTAGTGCATATGGATAGCGAGGTATAATTTTTTGAATAAAGCAAATGGAAAAGGAATGGGATTTTACTTATTAATGCTTGCAGTACTTGCATTTTCAATACTACTTTGGAGAGGAGTATGGGAAGATGCGGAGGATTATATCACAAATAGTGAATTTGAAGCATATCTCGCTTCAGATAGTATAAAGGATATAATTATTCAGCCAAATGCTGAAGTTCCAACAGGCATGCTTCGTATTACAATGAAAACGGATGAATTGAAGATACTATACGTATCAGATGTTTCAACAATAGAAAAATTGCTTAAGACGGAGTTTCCTACATATACGTTAAATGATGTTAAACGAGAGAGCTGGTTTATTAGTTACATTTTACCAAGCTTGCTTATATTTGGTGTTATGATTATTATTTTTATGTATATGAATAATCAAGCAGGAGCCGGCGGCGGAAAAGTAATGAATTTTGGAAAAAGCCGTGCTAAATTATCAACCAATGATAATAAAATGACATTTAAAAATGTTGCGGGTCTAGATGAAGAAAAAGATGAGTTGCAGGAAATTGTAGATTTTTTGAAAACACCACAGAAATATATCCAAGTGGGAGCTAGAATCCCAAAGGGTGTTTTGCTGATCGGACCGCCGGGAACGGGTAAAACACTTTTGGCTAAAGCAGTGGCGGGGGAAGCAGGAGTTCCTTTTTTTAGTATATCGGGATCAGATTTTGTGGAAATGTTTGTTGGTGTTGGAGCTTCGCGAGTCAGGGATTTATTTGCAGAGGCAAAGAAAAATGCTCCATGTATTATTTTTATTGATGAAATTGATGCTGTAGCCAGACGTCGAGGGACAGGCATGGGTGGTGGACATGATGAGCGTGAGCAGACCTTAAATCAATTGCTTGTTGAAATGGATGGATTTGGAGTAAATGAAGGAATCATAGTTATGGCAGCAACAAACCGTGTTGATATTCTCGATCCTGCAATTTTAAGACCAGGCCGTTTTGATAGAAAAGTGGTTGTAGGAAGGCCTGATATTAAAGGGCGACAAGAAATATTGAATGTACATGCTAAGAATAAGCCACTTGGTGATGATATAGATTTTGAACAGATTGCAAGAACGACTGCGGGATTTACAGGTGCGGATTTAGAAAATCTTTTAAATGAAGGAGCTATTTTTGCTGCTCGTGCAAATAGAAGTTTTTTGTTACAGGAAGATATTAAAAAGGCTTTTATTAAAGTTGGAGTTGGTACAGAGAAAAAGAGTAAGGTTATTTCTGATAAAGAGAAAAAGATTACTGCTTATCATGAGGCAGGCCATGCAATACTATTTCATGTTCTTCCAGATGTTGGACCGATATATGCGGTATCAATTATTCCGACTGGAGCAGGTGCGGCGGGATATACAATGCCTTTACCAAATAAGGATGAAATGTTTAATACGAGAGAAAAAATGCTGCAGGATATTGTCGTATCACTGGGAGGCCGTGTTGCAGAAGCATTGGTATTTAATGATATCACGACAGGAGCATCTCAGGATATAAAACAAGCAACCGAGATTGCTAAGAAGATGGTTACAAAGTATGGTATGTCTGATAAGATAGGTATTGTTAATTATGATACAGATGATGAAGAAGTATTTATTGGAAGAGATTTGGCACATACACGTAGTTATAGTGAATCTGTGGCGAGTGAAATCGATAAAGAAGTGAGAGCAATCATTGATAGTTGTTATCAAAAAGCAGAAATGCTGATTAAGAAGAATGAAAAAGTACTGCATAGATGTGCAGATCTTTTGATTGAGCGAGAGAAAATAGGAAGAGAAGAATTTGAAGCCTTATTTTCAGAATAGGGAGTCAGCGGGACTTAATAGGATTGTGCATTTTTAACAAATTCAGAAAGTCATTTTTGTAAAGTTTGTGCATCCTATATCTAGATTTCGATATTTCGATATGCTATTATACTAATTGTACCCCCCCCCAATACATTGTATAGTTTTTACTATACCCCATAAGAATAGAAATACCTTCTCCAAAAAGGCAGCAATCGTGAGGCTGCCTTTTTAACTACCCTTTTATATGTATTATTATATTTGAACTACTATATTTAGTACTTTTAGTATATACAGGGGTTGTATATTGCGGTTATATATAATAAAATATATTTAGATGTTTTAGTTGTTTCCGATAAAGGAGCATGTTATGAATTATAAAAAACCTTCAGCATATGAAAAAGGTTTGTATTTAGCAAGTATGAAACCAATTTTAAATAGAAAAGCATTATTTTCGGATCCGTCAGACTATTATGTTATTCCCTTGGAACCAAACAACTATAGTCTAGTAAAAATAAGATTTCGTACAGCTAAGAACAATGTAGATTATGTTTTTCTCTTATGTAAAAATGAAAAAGTGCTGATGTCTAAGTATGAGACAATTGGTGCTTTTGATTACTATGAATGTGAATATCAATTGGATGATGAAAGAGTATCATACTATTTTGAAGTAATTGCAGGCAGGGTCTCATGCTTTTATGATATACGTGGTGCGGTGAGAGATGTGAATCCGTACTATGCGTTTAAGCTTATTCCGGGATTTAAAACACCTAAATGGGCTAAAAGTGCTGTTATGTATCAGATATATGTTGATCGATTTTATAATGGGGATTATTCAAACGATGTATTAACAGGAGAATATTATTATATCGAAGGACAGACTGTCCGAGTTGAGGATTGGGCAAAATGGCCAGATGCTAGTGGGATTCGTGAGTTTTATGGTGGTGATTTACAAGGCGTATTGAAAAAAATGGATTATTTACAGGATCTAGGAATTGATGCTATCTATTTTAATCCCTTATTTGTTTCTCCTTCTAATCACAAGTATGATATTCAGGACTATGATTATATAGACCCTCATTTTGGAAAAATTGTGATAGATGAAGGAGAAGTGTTACCTTCAGGGCAAAATGAAAATAGTTTTGCATCAAAGTATATTAGTCGTGTGACGGATATCAGGAATCTTGAAGCAAGTAACAAATTGTTTATGCAAGTGGTGCAGGAAGCACATAAAAGAGGAATCAAAGTCATTTTAGATGGTGTTTTCAATCATTGTGGTTCTTTCAACAAATGGATGGATCGCGAAAGAATTTATGAAAAATCTCAGGGCTATGATAAGGGAGCCTTTGTATCAGCAGAAAGTCCTTATAGGGATTTTTTTGATTTTAAAGAAGAAAAATGGCCATATAATACAAGATATAGTGGGTGGTGGGGACATGAAACTCTTCCAAAGTTAAATTTTGAGAACTCACCAAAGTTGTATCAATATATATTAGATATTGCAAAAAAATGGGTATCTCCTCCATTTAATGTGGATGGATGGCGCTTGGATGTAGCGTCTGATCTCGGGCATAGTATAGAATTCAATCATAAGTTTTGGAAAGATTTTAGGAGAGTGGTAAAAGAAGCAAATCCAGAAGCAGTCATAATAGCAGAGCATTATGGTAGTCCAAACGAATGGTTAAAGGGCGACGAGTGGGATACAATTATGAATTATGATGCATTTATGGAACCAGTAACATGGTTTTTTACGGGTATGCAAAAGCATAGTGATGATTTTAGACCAGAGATGATAGGAAATGCAGACAGTTTTTGGGCTATGATGTTGAAATATTATGCAGAATTTCCTGCACCATCTATGCAAGTATCTATGAATGAATTATCAAATCATGATCACTCTAGGTTTCTGACACGTACAAATCACCTAGTAGGCCGCGTGAAGGAAAAAGGGCATGAGGCGGCAAATACTGGTGTTAGTATGGCTATATTCAGAGAAGCGGTTCTTATGCAGTTCACCTGGTCTGGGGCCCCTACTATTTATTATGGGGACGAAGCTGGATTATGTGGATTTACTGATCCAGATAATAGGAGAACTTATCCATGGGGTCATGAAGATTTAAAATTGATAGCATATCATAAGGAATTAATCCGAATTCGAAAGAAAAACAAGGAATTAGGAAACGGTTCCATGAAATGTCTTTTAATAGAAAAAGATATATTGGCGTATGGTAGGTTTACCATGACTGAGCAAAGTGTTGTAGTAATTAGCATTAGCGATACTGATAGGACAGTAGAATTAAAAGTTTGGGAACTCGGCATACCAAGAGAATGTACAATGATAAGTGTAATTGCCACAACTTCAGAAGGATACACAATGGAAAGAAAAGAATATAGCGTAGTTGGTGGAAAAATATTACTTACGTTAGGAAAAACTTCTGGTATATTGCTAAAGATTAAGATAACAAAATAGAAATAGTAGTAGAAGGTATAAATAGAGAGGTGTGAGATGAAAGAAGTACTTCGGAAAGGAATTGCTATCATATTGATAGCATCAATATTTTTGTGTGGAAGCGATGTTCAGACATTTGCCTCTATTAAAATTACGATTCCAAAGGACGGAAATTTTCTCAAAAAGAGTGATACAGTATCAGACGGAGAGATACTGACACGTGAAGAAGAAATTAGTAGGCGGGAACAGGAACTTTTAGAAAAAGAAAGGGTTCTTGATGAAAGAGAAAAGGCACTTGATGAGCGCGAAAGAGCGTTGGATGAGAGAGCTGGTTATCAAGAGAACACATCTGAGACAGGTCCTTTTTTATCAGGGGATAGCCTTGTGAGAATAGGAAATGTAACAGAGGAACAGGTAAGCGCTGTACAGGAAGGATTTAAAAAATTACCACAAAAAGTCAGAGAAATTATTATAACAGCAGGATACAGGGTAGAAGTAACAGATGAAGATATTGAATTACTTATTACTGGTGGGGGAACCAACAGTTGGTATGGTGCATCAGCAGGTTATCCACTATATGTGATACTGATTGCTAATAACCAAACAATAGAAGAAATGTCAAGAACAATAATTCATGAAAGCGGACATGCTTTAGCTAATACGATGAGCGGGGCTGACAGCAGTGAATTATGGCTAGATTGCTATGCGACTGAAGGGAAGACACTATATCATACAGCCGAAGTTACTGATGCAAGTGAATGGTTCTGTGAGTGTTTTGTTTATTTTCTAAATGATCCAGAGTATTTGAAAATTATAGCACCAAAGTCATATCAGTATCTCGATACTTATTTGAATCAGGTCCTTGCAAAGTAATGATTTTTTGTGGCATAATTTTTTAGAATTAAAATTAGAATTAGAATTAAAATTTTAACGAAAAAAGACTTGCCAAACAAAGAGGGATTGAGTATAATAAATTTCGATTTGAGGATTGCTTCATTTCTTAAATTTGTTTGCCCAGATAGCTCAGTTGGTAGAGCAGTGGACTGAAAATCCACGTGTCGCTGGTTCGATTCCGGCTTTGGGCACGATTTGCATATTAACAAAAGCACAGAAATTGACATAATCTGATTTTTGCGGGTGTAGTTCAATGGTAGAACACTAGCCTTCCAAGCTAGATACGTGGGTTCGATTCCCATCACCCGCTTTTTTTGTACATTTTAATATATACGGAGGGCGTAGTTTGAAAAGTAATGATAGGTACTGGACGCTGGATACAATAAAAGGATTCGCTCTAATTAATATGCTTTTATTTCATGCATGTTATGATATGGTGATGATTTTTGATGTAAAGTGGGGTTTTTTTAGCACAAAATGGGTTTTTTATTGGCAGCAGATGATTTGTATTATTTTTATTTTTGCATCCGGATGTATAGCAAGTTTTAGTAAGAAATTGCTGAAAAGAGGGGTGTTAGTAAGTGGAACTGGAATAATAATTACACTGATTACCTATTTCTTTATGTCGGAGCAAATAATTTGGTTTGGCGTTTTGAGTTTGCTGGGATTTTGTATGATATTGACATATTTTATCAGGCCGATAGTTTCCAAAATACCAGAATCAATTGGCGCTATTATTATGTTGCTACTTTTTATTATCACTCGGTTTGTATATGAAGGCAAACTTTCATTTTTTTCATTTTGGGAATATAGTTTGCCTGATTTTTGGTATCAAAATAAGTGGAGTGCAATTTTGGGCTTTCCACATAAAGAATTTTATTCGGCGGATTATTTTCCAATTGTGCCGTGGTTATTTTTATATTTGTTTGGGTTTTATTTATTTAGTATATTGATTAAATTACAGGACAAATACGAAAATAAAAGGTTTCTGTATATTCATGCACCCTTATTTAGTCTATTGGGAAGAAATAGTTTTATCATTTATATATTGCATCAGCCCATTATATATCTAATATGCTGGTGGTTGTCGAAAATAGTGTTATGATATAATAATGATTGGGTAGAATTATTTGAAATGTAGTTATGGGGATGAGATCAAATGAAAAAAGAAGACTTAAAATTTCATATACGTATGCGGATGTATTATGAAGAAAAAAATTTTGGACCGGGAGTTGCATCGCTGATGACTTTGGTAAAGGAAAAAGGTTCACTTTCTGCAGCAACTAGAGAAATGGGTATGGCATATTCAAAAGCGTGGAAGATCATAAAAAAAGCAGAAGAAGATTTAGGCTTTTCATTAATGGAGGGGCAGAGTGGTGGAAGTTGTGGTGGAAAAACAATTCTTACAAAAGAAGGAGAAGAATTTCTTGAGAAGTATACTAAATTTATAAAGGAAGTGCAGGCGTTTGCAGAAGAGAGATTTGAGTTAATCTTTTGAATAACAAAAAAAGAATTATGAATATAAAAATTAATACTTGTGAAAAGCATTCAAGTTTATTATAATTAGCATGTGGTGCAGGATATACTATCTGCACCACACAAAAACTTATTGTTATTCTCAAGTGAGAATAACTAAAATCATCAAGGAGGAGTAATAATGAAAAAGAAATTTACAGTAATCCTATGTATATTAGGATTATTGGCAGCGCTGGTGATGGGATGCACTACATCAGAAGCAGAGCCTATTACCGAGACAGAACAGGTCAAAGAAGAGACAGTAAAAGAAGAGACAGTAAAAGAGGAGCCAGTAAAAGAGGAGCCAGTAGAAGAAGAGCCAGTAGAAGCAGTCGCGGAAACAGCGACGGAAGGTCAATTAATGATTGCCGCAGCGGCGAGTCTTGAAAACTGCCTTACTGGTGAAATAATTCCCTTGTTCAACAAAAGTTTTCCGGAAATTAATGTAACAGGTACCTATGACAGCTCTGGAAAACTACAAACACAAATTGAAGAAGGAGCAGAAGTTGATGTTTTCTTTTCTGCTTCCACAAAGCAAATGAAGGCATTATCAGAGGAAAGTCTGATAGTAGAGGATTCTGTAGTAAATTTATTAGAAAATAAAATTGTTTTAATAGTTCCCAAAGGAAGCGAAAGTAACTATAGTAAATTTGAAGATATTGTGAAAGCAGAGACAATAGCGATTGGAGATCCAGAAAGTGTACCTGCAGGAGAATATGCAAAAGAATCACTTACTAATCTCGGACTTTGGGATGCCGTAATAGAAAAAGCAAGCCTTGGAACAAATGTAACCGAAGTACTTAACTGGGTTGTTGAAGGTAGCGCTGATGCAGGCATTGTATATGCAACCGATGCTGCACAGACAGATAGTGTGTCAATCATAGATACAGCTCCTGCAGATAGTGTAAAACAAGCTATATATCCAGTAGGCATAGTGTCAGAAGCTAAAAATAAAGATGTAGCAGCTTTGTTTGTTGAATTTCTACAATCACCTGAAGCAATAGCAATTTTTGAAGCAAACGGTTTTAATGCTGTAAATTGAAACATGATAATAGGAAATAGAATAAATGGGGTTGTCGCACTAAATTGTGCGGCACCCTTTTTACGTTAGGAAAGTGATAAACATTCTGGTTTTTTGAGGGCACTAATTTTTGCTTTTATATCAAATCAATATTATTTAGCATAAAAATGTGTTATTCTAATTTAGTTGGAAATAATATTCGTAAAATATATTTTTTGTAAGAAGCTGTGGAGAAAAATAATGAAAGTATTACTTGTAGCAATTAATGCAAAGTATATTCATGCAAACCTGGCAGTATATAGTCTAAAAGCGTATGCTAAAAAAAATATGTTTATGGACAAGGAAGTAATTGAAATTGCAGAATATACTATTAATCAGCAGACGGATGAAATCATGTCAGATATATATCTTAGGAAGCCTGATATTATTGCATTTTCATGCTATATTTGGAATATTATGGTTGTTGTTGAATTAATAAGCGAACTCGCGCAGATTTTACCTAATACAGATATTTGGCTGGGAGGACCAGAAGTATCATATGATGCACAGAAATCAATCGCTAGTCTAGATGGCATGGGTGTCAATACAGTAAGAGGAATTATGGTAGGAGAGGGAGAAGATATTTTTGCCGAGCTTATCAAAAAATATATAGAGCATGATAATAAAAATGATGAGTGTTTTAGGGACATAAAAGGAATTGCATGCAGAGGATTTATTAGCGAGGCGCGCGGACTTATGGATATGGATAAACTCATATTTCCATATGATAATATTGAAAAATTTGATAATCGAATCATATATTATGAGTCAAGCAGAGGATGTCCTTTTACCTGCAGCTATTGTTTATCTGCAATTGATAAAAGTATTAGATTTCGTTCAGTGAATAAAGTGGAAGAAGAATTGCAGTTTTTTTTAGATAAGAAAGTGAAACAAGTTAAATTTGTTGACAGAACATTTAATTGTAATCATAAGCATGCAATGGAAATTTGGAGCTTTATACACAATAATGATAATGGCATCACTAACTTTCATTTTGAGATATCTGCAGAGATATTAACAAACGAAGAAATAATGATATTAAATTTATTTAGACCAGGTCTTGTTCAGCTAGAGATTGGGGTGCAAACGACAAATTATTCTACACTCAATAAAATCAATAGAGTTATGGATTTTGAAAAATTGTGCGAGACTGTAAAAAAGATTCAAGCCAAAAAAAATATACATGTTCACTTAGATTTAATAGCTGGGTTGCCAGAAGAAAGCTATGAGATGTTTATTAGTTCTTTTAACGATGTCTATTCTTTAAGACCAGAGCAATTACAACTTGGATTCTTAAAGGTATTGAAAGGCGCGCCTATAAGAGAACAGGCTATTCATTATGATATCAATTTTCAAAGAAAAGCACCTTATGAAGTATTGTTTACCAGGCAGATTACCTATGAAGAGATTTTGAAATTAAAGGCCGTAGAAAAAATGGTAGAGCTTTACTACAATAGTAACCAGTTTGATAATACACTTCAATTATTAGAACAATCATATGATAATGCATTTCAAATGTATAAAGAGCTAGCCGATTATTATAGTGATTGTGGGTATAGCATTGCGCAACCATCACGTGTAAGGCGATATGAAATATTACTTGCTTTTGCATGCAAAAAAGATAAAGCAAATACAGAAAAATATCAGGAGATTCTTACACTAGATTTATATCTTCGTGAAAACATAAAAAATCGTCCTAGTTTTGCAAAGGACTTGACAAAGTATAGAGAAAGAATAAAAAATTTTTATAAGAATGAAGCAAATACACATGCAATAATGCCACATTATCAGAAATATGATGCAGCACAAATATCGCGGTTAACTCATATTGAGGTTTTTGACAGCCAGGGAGATGAGAACTATATGCTTTTTGATTATGACTGCAAAAATTTACTCACAGGGAATGCTTTGCAATATACGATTAGTCTTTAATCATAAATTAGGAAGGTAAATAATTGCTTCAAAAAGCTCTCTGTGGTATAATTTATTAGGTATTGGCGAAGGGAGATATGTCATGGTAACAAAAAGAACAAAGGAGATACTAGACATATTAGATAAACAATATTCTACTGTATACAAGTGTTATTTAAATCATGAGAATCCTTGGCAGTTATTAATTGCAACGCAATTAAGTGCACAGTGCACAGATGCGCGTGTTAATATTGTAACAAAAGATTTATTTAAAAAATATAAATCGATTGAAGACTTTGCAAAAGCAGACATAAAAGAACTTGAAAAAGATATTTATTCTACAGGATTTTATCATAATAAGGCGAATAATATTATTGGTTGTTGTCAAAAGCTGATGACGGAGTATAATAGTGAAGTGCCTGAGGAAATGGAAGAATTACTATCTTTACCTGGTGTAGGTCGTAAAACAGCAAATGTTATACGTGGCAATATATTTCATGAACCAAGTATAGTAGTCGATACGCATGTAAAGCGTATTTCAAGGCGACTGGAATTAACAAGGGAGAATACTCCCGAGAAGATAGAATATGACTTGATGAAAGTACTGCCAAAAGATCATTGGATTTTATTTAATATTCAAAGTATCAGTTTTGGACGAGAAATATGCGAAGCAAGGAATCCTAAATGTATGATATGTAAGTTAACAAAGTACTGTAAAGAGGCAAGAATAGAACAGGAATAATCAACTGATAGCAGGGAGCTTATATGGTAGATGATTATGTTTCTCTTGATTTAGAGACTACAGGACTCAATTCAAAATATGATAAAATAATAGAAATAGGTGCAGTTAAAGTAAAGAAAAATGTAGTAATAGATACGTTCTCTATGTTTGTAAAACCAGGAAAAAAATTATCAGAGACAATTATTAATCTGACAGGAATCACGGATGAGATGTTGTTAGATGCAACAGAACCTGAGGAGGCTATTAAACAACTGTTTCATTTTTTAGAAGATTATATATTACTGGGACACAACATTTTGTTTGATTTTTCGTTTGTGAAAAGATATGCTATTAATTATGGATATATTTATGAAGCGGAGGCTATTGACACTCTTAAGATAGCGAGAACATATTTGACTGATTTATCAAGTAAGAATTTATCTTCTCTTTGTCAATATTTTGGTATAGAAAGTCAGGCTCATAGGGCTAAAGAAGATGCATTAGCAACGGAGCAATTATATAAAATATTGAAAGAGAAATATTATAGTCAGGACTTAGAAAAAGAACTTCACCAGAGAGTTTTTGTTCCACAAAAGCTAGTATATCAAGTAAAAAAAGAGAACCCTGCAACAAAAAAACAGAAAGAGTATTTGGCAAGAATACTACAATACTATAAAATAGTAGTGGATTACGATATAGAAAGAATTACTAGAAATGAAGCTTCAAGATATACGGATGTAATCATATCGACCTATGGCAAAATGCCAAGAGATAAATCATTATAAAATTAATAATCGCGGATGTTCTTTAATTCTGTAATAATAGAGTTTTTCATAATAGAATTTAGAGTTTTTGCAACTTCAATTAGGTGATCTATCTTGTCGGAACAAGACTCTTCTTTATATATTTCTGCAAGAAGAACATAATGCTTTTTGACATCGGTCCTGCAGAAAATACCAAACTCCAAAACAGTTTTCGACTCTTCTGTTAAGCCAAGTTTATATAAGCAAAATGCCCAATTACTAAGAGTCCTAGCTAAAAAGGTAAAATTTTGATCATATTCCATTAAGATGTTAATATTGGGAGCTCCATATTTAAATTTTAAATCCGTATTAGTGATACCTGTTAGATTTACAATAATTTTTTTGGAAAGCTCATCAATTGTATTTTGATATTCCAAAAGCTCTTCATTTGTAGTATTATTTTGTAGAGGAAGTAGCTCAGCAGGAATAATAATATAAGCAAGCGAATCTAACGATTTTTTGCGAACACTATTTGCAGCATTTTCTTTTTCCCAGAAAGAGGAATCTGTGAAATTTGTTTTTTTCTTTGCTCTTAGATAAACAAAAAAAGAGAAAAGGGTGATGCATAAAAAAATAGGATATTTCATATAAGAAAGATGTCCTTTCATAAATAAATTTTTCAAATTGAAAAGGGGTGAAAGTATGAACTTTAATAATAGTAAAGTAAAGCGCATTATTTCAAGTGTAATTATCATCATTTTAGTATTGGCTATGGTGGTACCAACACTTATTTATTTTGTATCATATTAAATACATACTGTCAAATATATTGGTGGATATGTACCTTGAAAGAAAGTCGACAGAAATGGTATAGTAGTAGGAAGATGTATGTATAGATAATGATGAAGGAGTCTCATTTTGATGAATAAAAGTAGTAGCGTATGGACAATCATAATTGCAGCACTAATGATTAGCATAGTTTTTCCGGCTACCGTAAAAGCTGAAATTAGTACAAATGTAAGCGGTGGTGCTTCAGCAGTGGTAAACGGAACTAATGATGAAGATCAAAGTAATGTGTCAGCGGAAATTCCAGCGGGTGGTATCAGTAATGGAGTTTATGCAGATACAGTTAATTTGTCTTCTAAAACATATGACGAGGCGTGCGCGGCAATTGCTGACTATATTGAGTCATTGAAAGCAATGGAGATTACACTTATTTCTATTAATGGAGAGAGCAGAATAGTAACTGCAGGTGAGCTAGGACTGAGTTGGACAAACCAAGAAATAGTGGCTGAAGCTGTGCGACTTGGTAAAGAGGGAAATATTGTTGCCAGATATAAAGCATTAAAGGACTTGGAATATGAGAATGTAGTATATCCAGTAGTATTGGGTTTTGATCATGAAACAACAAAAAAAGTTATTGAAGCTCAAGCAGAACAGGATAATATTGTGCCGATTGACGCAACTATTTCAAGAGAAGAAGAACAGTTTAATGTAATACCAGGACAAACAGGTTTTTCAATAAATATAGATGCTTCTGTTAGGAGCATAGAAGAAACTTTAAATAATAATTGGAATAAAGCACCAATAACAATAGAATTGGCAATAGACGTTAACGAGCCAAAAGGTAAGACTGATGAATTAGAAATGGTGAAAGATGTCTTGGGTACATACACGACTAGTTATAAGACCTCAGGCACTTCGAGAGCAGGTAATGTAGCAAACGGAACTAGATTGATTAGTGGAAAGGTTCTTTTTCCAGGAGAAGAATTTTCGGTATATGAGGCGGTAGAACCTTTTACAGAAGATAATGGATATTATATGGCAGGCTCATATCTTAATGGATTAGTAGTAGAAAGTTTAGGTGGTGGGATTTGTCAGGTTTCATCTACATTGTATAATGCAGCAATTAGGGCAGAATTAGATATTAAGGAAAGATATAATCATTCCATGATTGTATCTTATGTAAACCTATCATCTGATGCTGCAATATCGGGGACATCTAAGGATTTTCGGTTTGTAAATAATTATGAGTATCCTATTTTCATAGAGGGAATAACAAGTGAAGATAGAAAGATTACTTTTACAATCTATGGGGTAGAGGTAAGACCAGATAACAGAGAAGTTAGTTATGAAAGTGTAGAAATAAGCAAGACCGTGCCAGAAGGAGAGAGAGTCATTGCAGATGCTGGACAGCCTGTAGGGTATATTGATGTACAATCTGCGCATACTGGATATGTGGGCGAGCTTTGGAAGGTTGTCAAAGTAGACGGCATAGAAACAGAGCGTGTTAAGGTAAATGAAAGTACATATGCTGCAGCACCTAGAACAGCGACAGTGGGGACAGCAGCAGCCAACCCTGAGATAGCGGCAACAATGGCGGCAGCCATCGCCACAAACAATATCGATTATTGTAAGGGTATCATCGCACAGTTAAATGCGGCAGCAGCAATGATAAACGCAGATATACCGGTGGAATAACAGCTGTGGATATCATACAGTAAAATAGTAATTGTGGTTGTATGATGAATGAAAAGAGATGATAATCCATGAAAATAGGGAAAGTACCTGAAAACGTACTTAAACGTTCAGTTATAAAACAAATAAAGACAAAAAGAAAAGAAATCCTTGTTGGAGCAGGCGTAGGTGAAGACTGTGCTGTAATTTCGCTTGCTGAAGACGAGGTTTTTGTTATGTCTACGGATCCTATCACAGGTACGGTTCATGATATTGGATCACTTTCTGTGCATGTTACGGCCAATGATATTGCTTCTTCTGGAGCAGAAGTTATAGGTGTAATGTTAAGCGTATTATTGCCTGAGGAAACGACAGAAGCAGATCTGAAAGCGATGATGGAGCAGGTAGAAAAGGTTTGTGCTGATTTAAATATACAGACAGTAGGTGGACATACAGAGATTACAAAGGCTGTAAATCAACCGATTATTACGGTAACCGGAATCGGAAAAGCGAAAAAAGATTCCTATATCACAACATCAGGCGCTAAAGTGGGGCAGGATGTAGTTGTCACAAAGTGGATTGCATTAGAAGGAACTTCTATTATTGCAAAAGAAAAGGAAAAGGAACTTCTTACAAAATTCCCGCCTGCATTTATTAATGAAGCGAAGGATTTAGGAAGATACCTTTCTGTGGTGCCTGAGGCCGCCACCGCCGCTAAGTCTGGCGTTAGTGCTATGCATGACGTGACAGAGGGTGGAATATTTGGAGCACTTTGGGAGATCGCAGAAGCATCAGGCGTCGGACTTGAAATCGATTTAATGAAATTACCAATTAAGCAGGAAACCATAGAAATATGTGAGTATTTCGGATTAAATCCATATGCACTTATATCCAGTGGTTCGATGCTAATGACAATAGATAATGGATATGATTTAATCAGAAAGCTTGAAAAAGAAGGGATTAAAGCAACTGTCGTAGGAAAAATCACTTCTGGTAAGGATAGAGTTTTGCTGAATGAAGGAGAAAGACGTTTTTTAGAGCCACCGAAATCAGATGAACTTTATAAAATCTATTAACTGAGACAGTAAAGGAGAAAGATTATGAGAGAAAGAATATTAACATTTATAGAAAAGAACAGTCGGATTGATATAAAAGAATTAGCCATTCTCATGGGAGAAGATGAAATAGCTGTTGCAGAAGCATTGCTACAGATGGAAGAAGAGGGAATTATTTGTGGTTATCATACCTTAATTAACTGGGATAAGGTGATGACAGAGAAGATCACTGCACTTATTGAGGTAAGGGTAACTCCACAAAGAGGTCATGGATTCGATTCAATAGCAGAAAGAATCTACAAATATCCAGAAGTAACAGCTACATATTTGATATCTGGAGGATATGATTTGCTTGTTATTTTAGAGGGAAAGACTCTAAAAGAGGTATCTAGTTTTGTATCCGACAAATTATCAACATTAGAATCTGTTATCAGTACAGCGACGCATTTTGTATTGAAGAAATATAAGGACCATGGCACAATTTTAGAGAAGCATAGTAATGACGAGAGGATGGTGGTATCTCCATGAGGAATCCTTTATCAGAAATTGTAGTAGATATTAAACCATCAGGAATTCGTAAGTTTTTCGATATTGCAAGTGAAATGAAAGAAGCAATATCTTTAGGCGTGGGAGAACCTGACTTTGACACACCGTGGCATATACGTGATGAAGGTATTTATTCTCTTGAGCGAGGAAGAACCTTTTATACATCCAATGCAGGACTTATGGAATTGCGTACCGAAATTTGTAATTATCTAGATAGAAAGATAAATGTAAAATATGATCCTAAGTCTGAAGTGATTATAACTGTTGGTGGGAGTGAGGCAATTGATATCGGATTACGTGCTATGATTAATCCAGGGGAAGAAGTATTGATTCCACAGCCTAGTTATGTCTCTTATGAGCCATGTGCAATATTAGCAGGGGCAAAACCAGTTATTATTGAACTGAAAAACGAAAATGAATTCAGACTAACACCGGAGGAACTGATTGCTGCAATCACTCCGAAAACAAAAGTATTGATTATGCCCTTTCCAAACAATCCAACTGGTGCGATTATGACAAAAGACGAGTTAGAAAAGATTGCAAAAATTGTGATTGAAAAGGATTTATTTGTAATATCGGATGAAATTTATTCGGAACTGTCCTATCTTGGAGATCATGTGTCAATCGCATCTTTTCCTGGTATGAGAGAGAGAACTATTGTCATTAATGGTTTTTCAAAAGCTTACGCTATGACAGGTTGGAGATTAGGATATGCATGTGGACCACAGCTAATCATCGAACAGATGACGAAAATTCATCAATTTGCAATTATGTGCGCACCTACAACTAGTCAATATGCGGCGATTGAAGCATTAAAAAATGGTGATGAAGATGTAGCTATGATGAGAGAGTCTTATAACCAGAGAAGAAATTATCTAATGTATATTTTTAAAGAGATGAAATTACCTTGTTTTGAACCATTTGGTGCATTTTATGTATTTCCATGTATTAAAGAGTTTGGTTTGACTTCAGATGAATTTGCAGTTCGATTATTGGAAGAAGAGAAACTTGCTGTGGTACCTGGAACTGCTTTTGGAGACTGTGGAGAAGGTTTTCTTCGTATTTCCTATGCATATTCATTGGAGAAATTGAAAATCGCAATGGAGAGAATAGAAAGATTTATTACGAGACTTAGAGAAGAAGCAAAATAGTTACGGAGGCAAAGAATGAATATCGTACTATTTCAACCTGAGATTCCGGCCAATACTGGAAATATTGGCCGGACTTGTGTTGCTACAGGAACAAAACTGCATTTAATTGAACCACTTGGCTTTCATTTAAATAAGAAAGCGATTCAAAGAGCTGGAATGGATTATTGGGATCACTTAGATGTGACTCGATATGTAAATTTTGATGAGTTTCTTATGAAGAATCCTGATTCGAAAATATATATGGCCACAACAAAGGCAAAGCATACCTATACAGAAGTTTCTTATGAAGAGAATGATTATATAATGTTTGGAAAAGAAAGTGCAGGAATTCCTGAAGAAATTTTGATTGATTATGAAAAGACCTGTATTAGAATACCAATGATGAATAAAATAAGATCTCTTAATTTGGCTAATTCAGTTGCAATTGTGTTATATGAAGCATTACGCCAAACAGATTTTCATGAAATGAAGTTAGAGGGTGAACTTCACCATCTAAAATGGAATGTTTAAATGAAATATAATAGATAGCAGAGGATACTATGGATAAGAGAGAAAAGAAAAAGAAGATTGCAAAAATAATCTTTTATACGTATATCATCATACTGTTTTTCGTGATAGCAGTAAAATTTACAGGAAATAACTTGGAAGTGATTTTGCAAAGATGGGATATCATATCTTCAGCAAAAGAAGCAGGAACCCGAAACCTGAATTTAACGCCTTTTACCACAATTAAGCTCTACCTAAAACATATTGAAAAACCATATGCTTATACAAATATTGTAGCTAATCTTTTGTTTTTTGTACCAGTTGGTTTTTTAATTCCGCTAGCCTTTCCAAGACATAAAAGATTTTTAAAAACGATAATTATTTGCCTGAGTATTATAGCAAGTATTGAAGTATTTCAGTATATCACATGCCTAGGATTTTGTGATGTTGATGATGTAATCCTTAATATGATAGGAAGTATAATTGGGTTTATCGGATATAAATGTACAAGGAAGACTTAATTATGATTCAAAGGCTTTTGATTTGGGAAGCGTAAAAATAAATTCGGTACCTACACCAACGGTACTGATAACATTTATATTTTCATGATGAGCATTGATAATTTCTTTCGTAATAGAAAGACCGAGTCCTGTTCCTTTTTTATCTTTTCCTCGTGATAAATCTGTTTTATAAAATCTGTCCCATATCATTTTCAAGCTTTCCTTTGGAATACCGATTCCCGAATCTTTGACAGAAACAAAAACCTTTTCATTTTTCTCAGTAGTTTCCACTTTTATGGTAGAACCATCGTGGCTGAATTTTATGGCATTGTCAATGAGATTATATAGTACCTGTTGTATTTTGACCATATCAGCTTTAATATATAAGGTTTTTCCAGTCAAAACAAGATTAAATGAAATACGTTTTTTAGTGCAGGTACCTTCAAAAGTAGCAGTCACATTTTTAATGACTTTGTTAATATCAAAATCTGTTGTATCTAATAGCATTCCTTTTGTATTCAAGTTATTTAATGAAAGGAGTGAACTTGTCAATTTCGTAAGTCGTTTTGTTTCATTTAAAACAATTTTTAAGTATTTTTGATGCATTTCTGGTGGAATTGTGTCATCTATCATTGCTTCCAAATAGCCTTTTATAGATGTAAGAGGGGAACGAAAATCATGGGATACATTTGCTATGAATTTTTTTTGGTTCTCTTCAGAACAGCTAAGTTCACTAGCCATATATCCTAAAGAAGCAGCTAAATATCCGATTTCATCCTCTTTATCGACAGAGAATTCATATTTTAAATTACCACTTGCATATTCCTCAGTGGCAAGTGTGATTTTCTTAAGTGGAATATAAACCATATCCGTAAATACGATTAAAATCGTGGTGGAAAGGATAAAAATGATGCCAAGCGTAATATAAGAAATATTCAGAAGAGCATCTCTTGAGGCAGTAATATTTTTAAGCGGGGTATGTATGACAACATAACCACGTACTTTAAAGTTAGAAGTGATAGGAGATAAAACACTAATAACATCCTCATCAAATTGACCATAAAAAGTGCCAGTCATGTAGTATTTATTACCAGTATCTGTTGGATTAAAGTGTTTAACAAAAAGTGATTTGTTAGAATCTCCCCTTGAATTAAAAATGACATTCCCGTCAGAATTAATAATCCAAATAGAAGAAGACATATAGGTATCAATTGCTTTTAATTGTTCACTTACATCTTCTGCTGTCAAAGAATTCCCATTAAAACTAGAAGCATATTTATTAGAAATCAAAGTAGCCTCTTTATAGATTGCAGCCGCCTTCTGTTGCGTTAAATAGTCAAGTGTCAATTCTGAAGTAAATGTAGCAATTGTCACAAAGCTAAGAAAACCAAATATTAAATATGCAATTATAAATTTTATATAAATGGTTTGTTTTATGCGCAAATTATTTCACCTCAAATTTATATCCGATTCCCCATACGGTAGAAAGTCTCCATGCAGTATGGTCCTTTATTTTTTCGCGTAGACGTTTTATATGCACATCGACTGTTCTTGTATCTCCGATATATTCATAGCCCCATATATGATCTAGTAATTGCTCGCGTGTAAAAACCTGATTAGGAGAAGATGCAAGAAAATATAACAATTCTAATTCTTTTGGCGGCATATCGATAGATTCACCATAATATAAAACAGAATAATTTGTCTGGTTGATAATGAGATCCGAGTATTCCACACACTTTGCATCAGAGGCTTTCGTTATTGATTTAGGAGTATAAGTACGTCTGAGAACAGCCTTGACCCGTGCTACCAGTTCTTTCGAATCAAAAGGTTTTTCCATATAATCATCAGCACCAAGTTCCAAACCTAACACTTTATCAAATATTTCGCCTTTTGCGGAAAGCATAATGATAGGGGTTAAAGATTTTGCTCGAATTTCACGGCATACCTGATAACCATCCATACCAGGAAGCATGAGATCAAGTAAGATTAAGTTAGGCTCGAACGTATCAAAAGACAGCAGCGCTTGTTCACCATCATGAACCATCTGTGTATCAAAACATTCTTTTGTAAGATAAAGAGAAATCAACTCTGCAATATTAGTATCGTCGTCAACAATGAGTATTTTTTGTTTACTTGCCATGATAATAGTACCTCCTAATTGTAGTATATCGTCTATCTATCAGATTTATTTGAACACAACAATTGTGACACCAGCGTCACCTTCTCCATATGTACCAAGATGGTATTCTTTAATATACTTAATCTTTTTAAGATGAGAATGAACACCTGCTCTTAGGGCACCCGTTCCTTTTCCATGGACAACACGAACGCTAGATAAATGCGCCAGATATGCATCATCTAAATATTTATCCAAGGTAGCCAAAGCCTCATCAACAGTCAGGCCTAAAAGATTAATTTCACTTGAAATAGAAAGTGATCTGGATAAATCCATTTTACCACTTTTACGTTGTGTAAAATTTGGCCCAGTAATATCAGGTGTTTCTATCATATTCAAATCATTAATATTTGCGGCAGTACGTAAAATGCCACATTGAATAAATAAATTTCCTTTTGCATCAGGAACGGTACTTATAGTGCCATTTAATCCAAGGGAAAGAATTCGGACAGTCTCACCTATTTTAAAATCAGAAGATTTATTTGCTTTTGTACCAACTTCTTTTTTTAGCAATAGGCCGGCTCCTGTCGATGATATCTTATCCCGTAGCTTTTGCCTGTCCTTTTCCATATTTTGAATAGTGCCTTTACCTATACTATACTTTTGAAAATTACGAATGGTTTCATCGGCCAAATCTTTTGCATCTTGTAAAATATCTCTGGCCTCTTCATTGGCAGCAGCAATTATTTTTTCACGAGAGGCATAGATTTTCTCCTTTTTATCAGCCAAGTCAGTTTTTAATTTTTCAATCTCTTTTTTATATTGTTCAATTTCTAATTTTTCATTTTCTATCGCAACGCGATTTCCTTCAAGCTTTGCTAATATATCTTCAAAACTTTCATCTTGTTCTGTCAAATATGCCTTTGCATTATCGATAATATAATCCGGCAAGCCAAGTTTACTAGAAATAGCAAACGCATTGCTCTTGCCAGGAATTCCAATTAAAAGCTTATAGGTAGGTTTTAAAGTTTCAACATTAAATTCACAACAAGCATTTTCTACACCTGGCGTAGACAATGCATATAGTTTAAGTTCGCTATAGTGTGTTGTTGCAATGGCCTGAATTTTTTGTTCATGAAGATGTGTTAGAATTGCCATTGCAAGAGCAGCACCTTCAGTTGGATCTGTTCCTGCTCCAAGTTCATCAAAAAGGCACAGAGAACGATGATCAGCATTTTTTAAAATAGAAACAATATTATTCATATGTGATGAAAAAGTACTTAGGCTTTGTTCTATACTTTGTTCGTCGCCGATATCTGCAAAAATCTCAGTAAATACGGATAATTCGGAGCGGTCAAGTGCTGGAATATGAAGACCGGATTGTCCCATCAGTGACAATAAACCAACGGTCTTTAAAGTCACAGTTTTACCTCCGGTATTAGGACCAGTAATAATCAAAAGGTTAAAATCAATTCCAATATGAATATCTAAAGGGATAACAGTATCTTTGTTTAGTAAAGGATGTCTTCCCTGTCGGATTACGACACGACCATCAGTGTTATAGTTTGGAATAGTTGCATTTTGTTCCATAGCAAGAGAAGCCTTAGCAAATATAAAATCAAGTTCAGTCAGTACAGTAAAGTCTTGATTGATTAAATCAGTAAAAGCACTACATTTTTCACTAAGAGTGGCTAAAATAACTTCGATTTCACGTTCTTCCTTTAAGTAAAGTTCTTTTAAATCGTTATTGAGTTTTACAATAGCAGAGGGTTCAATAAATAATGTAGAACCACTTGAGGATTGATCATGAATCATACCCTGAATATTATTTTTGTATTCTGTTTTAACAGGAATACAGTAACGGTCATTTCGCATCGTAATAACAGCATCCTGCAAATACAGTCTGTAAGTTGAATTAATCATAGAGGTTAACTGAGAATGTATTTTATCATTAGACAGTTTAATCCCTTTTCTAATCTGTCGAAGAGTCGGACTCGCATCATCACTTATTTCTTCTTCAGAAAGAATACAACGTCTTATTTCTGAAGAAATAGGAGTAAGTGGCTCTAGCATATTAAAAAGATAATCTAAAGAATCATCTGAAACAGTGAGTGTTTCTTTATGTGCATAGGATTTAATCTTATTTGCGGTTTCTAATAAAGAGGCAATTGAGAGAAGGTCCTCTATTAATAAAATACTCCCTATCTCTAAACGTTTCATAGCGCCTAAAACGTTTTTGGTTCCAGAAA
>Ga0209373_10001663_pt1 | contig 25022 bp, 22 predicted proteins | sample Higcelweek5metaG_FD_187173 | JGI IMG/M metagenome (GOLD analysis project Ga0209373, IMG submission 187173) | Freshwater pond sediment microbial communities from the University of Edinburgh, under environmental carbon perturbations - High... | ecosystem: Environmental > Aquatic > Freshwater >... | reverse complement strand
AATTGGCCCACAGCCAAATCCTGAGAAAGCGATCCATGAACGGCGCATTCTGTGGGGTTATCAGGAACTCCCGTACAAAAAAAGTAGCACCGATCAAGGGTAAAAAACAGACCAGTGTGGCCAGATAATCGTGGGTGTGTGGATATTCAGGTAAGACAACACTGTAGAGATAACCGGCAAGGGCCAGATGATAGATGGCGGTTCCCAGAATGTAGCAGGCGTAATAGACAAAACTCTTTTCCCGGATAAACAGGTATAATGACAGGCTGATGACGGCAATGGTCAGCGCAAAGCCGGTGAATCCGGCGTAGATCGAATTTTGAACATATTCTCTCTGGTTCAGCGCCTCGCCGGTGCTAACCGACAAAGGAAACTGGCCACGACCGCTGATCTGGGCCCGCAGGTAACCGGTTACCTGCGTTGCTCCGTCGGGAAAGGAAAACTGGATAGTACGTTTGGGGATGGTGCGACTGTTCATGGGACGCATGTCACCGGAATACTGTACCTGATATGAACCGTCGGGTTGAAGAAGATACAGGTCAGCATGATCCATAAGCGGCTGATCCAGCAATAACAACCATTTTTCATGACCACGTATGCCGAAATCAACACTAAAACGAAACCAGTAGGTAGCAGTGGTTATGCCAAAGTTGGGGCTATCGACAGCCACCGGTTTGAAGCGGTCGGCATATCGGGGTGAAACAACATCATCAATGGAAAGGTTGTGACCGGGATCAACCAGTACCTCAAGGGTTGTTTTACCGAAGGGATAGTTGTCATCGTTGCCGATTAGCAGAGGAGCTGCGGCAAGTGCTGTAGTTGCCCAGCAACAGGACAGCAGGATGCTAAGCAGAAAGGCAACCAGGCTGTTTTTGAGATACCCACTGAGGATAACAGGGCTGAGTTTACAAGCAAGAAGACTTTGCCGAGGCGGTTGCAGACAAACAGAGTACCAACAGATCGACTTTATCTGCTTCACAGCCTACTCTGGTTTCAGACTGTAAAGGTTATCACGAAGCTCAGGAATTCGGCGACGCTGGCGACATGCAGTACAATAGCAAGGAGCCGCAAAGGATCTGATAAAGAGAGCGCCGTGAACATACATTGGCACTATTCCCCCTCAGCAGCCAGACCAAACTTGGAAAGTTTGTAACGGTAGGAACGAAAAGACATGCCCAGCAATTCCGCTGCGTTGGTCTTACTACCACCAGATTTTTCAAGGGCCTTGAGCAGATACTGTTTTTCCAGGTTTTCAAGGGCAGGCTCCAGATCAATCCCTTCATCAGGGATATCAACCGCTGCATGGAGATCAAACCGTTTAATCGCCCCCTTAACCTGAGGGGGTAGACTATCAAGGGTAATCCGTTCTTTATCAAGGACCAGACTGCGCTCAATAATATTCTCCAGTTCCCGTACATTGCCGGGAAATGAATAGGTCATCAGACATTTGAGTGCTTCTGAAGTAACAATGCCACTGTTTCCGCAGTGTTTTCTCACCAGATAGTCAACCAGCAGCGGAATATCCTCAACCCGCTCCCGAAGAGGAGGCATCACCACCTGCACCACATTGACCCGGTAGTAAAGGTCGTCACGAAAGGTACCTTCCTTTACCTGCTGTGCCAGATCACGGTTTGTGGCTGCAAGCAGACGCACATCAACCTTTTTGGTGGCTGACCCGCCTACCCGACGCAGTTCACGTTCCTGTATCACCCGTAATAATCGGGTCTGCATTGCCAACGGTAATTCGCCAATCTCATCCAGAAACACCGTCCCGCCGTTGGCCTGCTCAAAGAGACCGGCACGTTCCCCGACGGCGCCGGTAAAGGCCCCCTTGACATGGCCAAACAGCTCGCTTTCAATCAGGTTTTCAGGAATAGCACCACAATTGACCGCCACAAACGGCTTGTTTCTACGTGTACTTCCTTCATGAATCGCCTTGGCTGCCAACTCTTTACCGGTACCGCTTTCGCCGGATACAAGCACGGTTGTCTGGGATTCAGCAACCTTACGAAGCAGATTAAAGACCTCTTTCACCCGCTGTGAGGTACCAATAATGCCGCCATACCCTTCACAGACAGCGGCCTTTTCCTTTAACTGCCGGTTCTCACGCTTCAGATCCCGCTTTTCCAGGGCATTTTTTACCAGAATCTTGATCTCATCCACCTTGAACGGCTTGGCAAGGTAGTCGTAAGCCCCCAGCTTCATCGCCTCAACCGCCTGTTCTGCGGTTGAAAAAGCGGTTACCAGCAACACTGCCGTATCAGGCTTATCGTCCTTGATCCGGGCAAGCAGCTCCAGACCGTTTAAACCAGGCATCTGCACATCAGAAATAACCAGGTCAATATCTGACGCAGCCAGTCTGGCAAGGGCCGTGGTAGCATCTGCGGCAGTCAGCACGTCGTATCCTTCGCGCTCAAGCAGGATCGAGATAAACTCCCGCATACTCAATTCATCATCAACGACCAGTATTCTGGTTCTCACCCTTTTCCTCCCCGAGCATCGGCAGTAACACCGTCACAACTGTACCGCCAGTGGCAGATGGATCTGCCTGCACCATACCGCCATGTCCTTCCACGATCCGGTAGACCGTTGCCAAGCCAAGACCGGTACCAGACGGTTTTGTTGTCCAAAACGGCTCAAACAGATGCTGGCTGGTTTCTTCATCTATACCGCTACCTTGATCAGTAACCTTCAAGCACAGCATAGAAAAGGAAGTTCCGGCGTCATCACTCCCGAACTGGATATCTGCAGTTACGGTCACCTCGCCACCATCCGGCATGGCATCAGCAGAATTATGCAACAAGTTCAGCAATACCTGGTGCAACTGGCTGCGATCGGCCCATGCCCGCAGCTCTTCAGGAATTTCAAAACGCATTTTTTTGTTTGCAAAGCGTGTGTCAGCAAGCAGGAGCGATTGCAAATCGGTAGCCAGTTGATAGAGGTCAAACCATTCCTGTTTTGGTGGCGTCGGACGGGCATAAGCCAGAAAATCGGTAATCAAACCGTTCAGGCGATCAGATTCACGCATTACTATTGCAAGCAGACGGGATTCATGGTCACGCAGGGAACCATGCTCTGACAACAGCTGAACCGAACCGCTGATGGCTGCCAGAGGGTTACGAATCTCATGGGCCATACGTGCCGCCAGCTCTCCCAATGCAGCCAATCGATCGGACCGTTTCAGAGCCAGCTCCATCTGCTTCAAGCCGGTCAGATCTTTAAGTGTCACAATCAGACCGGTGACCTCCCCTTGCCCACCTCTGAACGGCACTGCAGCGTAGCCGATCGTCATCGCAGAACCTGCTGGCCCACGACAAAAAAATTCCCCCTGTGTGAGATGTAACAGTGCCTCATTGCTGATGGCAAGCGAGGGAAAAACCGAACTGACCGGACGGCCATATGCCTGGACCTGTGTCAGATTGGTCAGTTTTTCCAGATACGGATTAAACACCCTGATCAGGCCATCTCTGGTGATGGTCATAAGACCACTTTCCAGATGTTCCACAATGGTGCTGTGCAGCTGTTTCAACTCTTCATAGTTGACCTCGGTTACTCTGGCCCGCTCGGCAAGATGACTACCCATAATAGCGGCTAGGACAAAGCCAACAAGATGCAGAAAAAGAGTATAAAAAATAACGACATCCCCACGCTGCCGGGCTACCTCGGCACTAAGACCGATACTCCTCAACATGCCATAATACTGCATGTCAACCATGGCACCATACAAGATCACGCACAACCCTGCAGTATAAAGAGCCTGTTGCCGGTTCAACAGCATTCCGGCATTCATAATGGCAAGCAGATAAAGAAAGGAGTACGGGCTTGAGATACCATCCGTTAACATCAGGAGCAATGTTACAAAAAGGATATCCCAGAATATTTGCAGGCGGGTCAACAAAGCAAGCCAACCCTGGCGACGCAATATCGCCAGGGAGACCGCAGAAAACAGGCAGGAAAAGACCATCAACTCGATGATACCATTAAACTGGACATCACCGATGGCATCGGCATCGCTCAGCTTAAGAATAATTGTAGATACCAGAAACAGGATGGTAACGACTGTTCTGGCAATGATGAACAGGCGCAGACGTCGCTCCGTTTTCATCTATTAACCTTTATTTGCCGCCTGCCATCTGGAAGATGGGAAGATACATTGCAATAACCAATCCCCCGACGACAACCCCCAGAAAAACCATCAAAAGAGGTTCCATCATGGCCGTCAAGGCAGAAACTGCATCATCCACTTCATCATCATAAAAATCTGCAATCTTGTTCAACATGGTATCCATGGCTCCAGTGGCCTCACCAACTGATATCATCTGAACCACCATAGGGGGAAAAACACCACACGCTTGTAACGGTTCTGCCATGGTCTTTCCTTCTGATATAGCTTGACGCACACCGTATATTGCCTCTTCGACAATCTTGTTACCAGCCGTTTTGGCAACGATCTCAAGTCCGTCCATGATCGGCACACCAGAACTGACCATGGTTCCCAAAGTACGGGTAAACTTTGCAACAGAAACCTTTCGGATTAATGGACCAACAACAGGGAGCTTCAATAACATCGCATCGATCTGCTTTTGCCCCTTTGTGGTTGAATAGTACTTTTTCACACCGCTTATCAGAGCGAAAATAGCAACAATTATTAAAATAATATATTTAATTAAAAAATTACTCAATGCAATGACGACTCTTGTTGGGCCAGGCAACGTGCTGCCCATTTCAGCAAACATTTTAGAAAAGGTAGGAATAACAAAAACCATAATTACACCAACTACAATTACGGCAATCGACATAATAGTTGATGGGTAGACCATGGCCCCTTTGATCTGTTTTTTCAACTTCATGGCCTTTTCCATATAAGCCGCTAACCGATTAAGAATGGTATCCAAAATACCACCGATCTCACCGGCAGCCACAAGGTTCACATACAGCTGATCAAAGGCCTTGGGATGCTTACCCAAAGCATCCGCAAAGGTAGAACCGCTCTCGACACTTTCTTTAACTTTTAAAAGAATATTTTTAAAAGCAGGCTTTTCCTGTTGTGAAGACAGGATATCCAGACATTGGACCAACGGGAGTCCCGAATCAATCATGGTTGCAAACTGGCGGGTAAAGATTACCAAGTCCTTTGTATCAATATTACCCTTACCAAAACTAGGCAGCTTGAAAGAAACACCCTTAACCTGTTCTTTTACCACAATATTTTGTAAACCAGCCCTTTTCAGCTGGGTTTCCACCGACGCAGCATCTGGCGCATCAGTAACCCCCTTTTGAACCGCACCGGTACGGGTTTTACCTTCCCAACTAAACATTGGCATATTTTCACTCCTCCTTCAAAATCTCATCTGCTGCTAGCGACGTGGCTGTTGACGCATCCCCATGCTCGGATTGTTAACCATTTGCCGTAATTCATCGGGGTCAGATGAACGCCCCATGGCATCATCAAGGGTAATCAATCTTCGGGAGTAGAGCGAGTAGAGCGATTGATTCATGGTCTGCATCCCGAATTTTTCCTGCCCCACCTGCATCTGGGAATATACCTGATGGACCTTGTCTTCACGGATCAGGTTACGGATAGCCGGATTTGGCACCATAATTTCCAGAGACATGACCCTGCCACCACCAATTTTAGGGATCAAGGACTGAGACATGACACCTTCAAGAACAAAGGAAAGTTGCGCACGAATCTGGGTCTGCTGATAAGGAGGAAACACATCCACAATCCGGTTGATAGTCTGAGCGCAGGAGTTGGTATGCAGAGTAGCTAGGCAGAGGTGGCCTGTTTCAGACAGGGTCAGAGCAGCCTCAATGGTTTCCAGATCCCGTAATTCTCCTACCAAGACGACATCTGGATCCTGGCGCAGCACATATTTGAGAGCGTTCTTAAAACCCTTGGTATCAGCTCCAACTTCTCGCTGATTCACCAGACAGCCTTTATGGGGGTGCAGATATTCAATCGGATCTTCTATGGTAACAATATGTTCCTTCCGATTAATATTGATAAAATCAATAATGGAGGCAAGGGTTGTTGACTTACCTGAACCGGTAGGTCCGGTTACCAGAATCAGGCCACGGGGTTTTTCCGACAGATCCTTGATAACCGGTGGTAATCCCAACTCCTCAAAGGTAAGCACCTTGTAGGGAATCACCCGAAATACGCCGGCCACCGCACCGCGCTGCACAAAGACATTGCCCCGGAAACGGGAAAGCCCCTTGACTCCGAAGGAGAGGTCCAGCTCATTTTCCTCCTCAAATTTATGTTTCTGGGTGTCTGTAAGCACCGAATAACAGAGCTGCTTGGTATCAATTGCGCTCAGAGGCGGGACATCAAGCGGCTTGAGCTTGCCATCCACCCTGATCATGGGTGCGGTATTAGTGGTGATATGCAGGTCCGAGCCTCCTGCTTCCACCAGGGTCTTCAATAGTTCGTGCAGATTGGCCATAAATATGACTCCTTAATCGTCCGAGACTGTTACCCGCAGGACTTCCTCAAGAGAGGTAATCCCCTCTTTAACCTTGGTAAGACCCGATTGCCGCATAGTCTTGATGCCGAGTCTCATGGACTCCCGTTTGATTTCAGCTGTGTTTGCACCATTAAGAATAAGCTCTCGGATCGGCTCAAGCATCGGCATAACCTGATAAAAACCGACCCGTCCCTTGTAGCCGGTATTGTTACAGACAGGGCAGCCTCTACCTTTGTAACAGGTATACTCCTGCGCTTCATTCGCCGACACCCCGGCATCAATCAGTGCCTGCAGTGGAATATCCTCTTTTTCCTTACACTCACCGCAGACGCGACGTGCCAGACGCTGGGCCGTAATCAGGTTAACCGCCGAGGCCACCAGGAACGGTTCAATCCCCATGTTCAACAAACGGTTAATGGTGGCCGGGGCATCGTTCGTATGCAGGGTAGACAACACCAGGTGACCGGTCAGAGCAGCCTTTACCGCAATTTCTGCTGTTTCAAAATCCCGAATCTCGCCAATCATAATGATGTCAGGGTCCTGACGCAGAAAAGAACGTAGCGCTGCCGCAAAATTTAGTCCGATGTCTTCGTGCATCTGAACCTGATTAATACCGGCAAAGTTAAATTCCACAGGATCTTCAGCTGTAGAAATATTCTCCGTCACCTTATTCAGCTCAGAAAGAGCCGAGTAAAGAGAAACCGTCTTGCCGGAACCGGTAGGACCGGTAACCAAAACCATGCCGAATGGTTTGTGAATCTCACGCTGGAAATAAGCCAGTGCCTCCGGTTCATAGCCCAGTTTGGTTAAATCGGTCTGCAGATTACTCTTGTCCAAAAGACGCAAGACTATCTTCTCACCAAAGAGCGTCGGAAGACATGAAACACGATAATCCATGTCTTTGCCGCCTCCCAGTTTGATCTTGATCCGGCCATCCTGCGGCAGCCGCCGCTCGGATATATCCAGCTCTGCCATAATCTTGATCCGCGAGGTGATAGCATTCTTCAACTTCATGGGTGGCTTCATCACTTCATACAACACACCGTCAATCCGATAACGGACCCGAAAGGTTTTTTCATATGGTTCGACATGGATATCACTGGCTTTTCTTTTAATGGCATCCATAAGAATCAGGTTTACCAGCTTGACCACCGGGGCATCCTCAGTGGCTTTTTCCAACGAAGAGAGATCAACCTCATCATCGGTATCAACCAGTTCCAGATCCTCCATATCCAGATTATCCATCACATCTGCCAAAGAGGCAGACTGATCATAATACTTGTCAATGGCCCCTCTGATATCAGATTCGGAGGTAACAACCATCTCCACGTTGTAGCTGGTCATAAACTTGATATCTTCAATAGCAAAGAGATTTGAAGGATCGCTGACCGCAACAATCAAGGTGGAACCAGCCCGGTTAACCGGGACCAGATTGTATTTCTGAACCACTTCAGCAGGGATGATCTTGATTACGGCAGGATCAATATCGTAATCAGACAAAGCGATGGTTGGCACACCATACTGGCGCGAAAGAAACGCAACCAGATCCGGCTCTTTAACCAACCCATGTTTGACAAGAATCGACCCCAGTTTGCTCTGACCACCTGACATTTTTTGTTCTTGCAAGGCTACGGTCAGCTGTTCACTGGAAATTATATTGTTTTTTACCAGAATATCGCCAAGGCGGCTCGTCTGCATGGTACTCCCGAAATGATAACGTTAAATTAGCACTAAAAGCGTATACGGTTTTAAATAGTATCGGGCGATGTTAACCACTGTCAAGTCTTTGCGGATAGCGTGACAAAGGATTCCAAAGCATTCCGCATAGCACCGGGCACAGGCGCTTTGCCATGCCAGAGAGAATAGGCAAGCTCGCCCTGTGCCACCAGCATCCCCGAGCCATTTGCAGCTTTCAGACCACGGTAACGGGCGTTCTTTAAAAGCCGTGTCTCTGGTGGATTATAAACCATATCATATACTCTAGCATGGTCAGACAGAAGTGCAAGAGGAAGTCCCTCAATTATTTCTCCTGCCATGCCAAGTGAAGTAGCATTAATTACCAAATCGGTTTGCGGAAAGAGACCTGCAAGGGAGGAATCGAAACCACAGACCTTCAACTCCGTTGCGGGAAAGTCTCTGCAAAACCTGGCAACCAGAGCATCTGCTGCCGAAAGGGTCCGGTTTACCACGGCAACTGACGCTGCACCAGCACGACACAGAGCCGCCAAAGCCCCCCGCGCGGCACCGCCTGCCCCTAACAACACCACCCGTGCTCCAGCCGTTTCAGAGGCAAGGTCCTCATGCAATGAGGCCATCAGGCCATCGCCATCCGTGTTATGCCCTACCAGCCAGCCAGCCTGATTAACCACCGTATTAACCGCGCCAGCCTGAACCGCTGAAGGTGCCAGCTCATCGAGCAAAGGCATTATTGCTGTTTTATGGGGAATCGTAACGTTACATCCCTTCACCTGAAGTGCCCGAAGACCGTTCACGGCAGCTGCAAGACAATCAGGAGCTACAGCAAATGGCACATAGATCCCGTTGATGGCGTCGGCGCGCAAAGCAGCGTTCTGCATAACCGGCGAAAGCGAATGGTCCACCGGATAGCCAATAATCCCGTAAACGCCAGTCTTCCCGGTTATTGCAGCTTCAGATATCATCTGTTTTCCTCCTATGCTCCTGGAATGGCATAGCGTTTTTTCATCTGCTTCAAGCTTTCCTGCCAGTCTGGCATAATCTTGCCGGTTAGCTGTAACAGGTGCCCCGCTTCCCTGACATGACCGCGTCGGGCCAGATCTTCGGCAGACTGCAAAAGGCAATAGGCATGGATCACCAGAGCCTTCTGGGAATCCATATCCGGGTGCCACCCCGTGGGAGCAAGCCGGTGCAGAACATACAAATCCCAACCAGCACTGTCTTCATGCACACCGCCAAAAGGTGTTGTAACCCAATAGATCATCCCTTGTTGAAACGGTTGGCGATTATGCCAGTCCAGAGAGTAGCGTGTAGAAAAGTCCATGAGTACCGGACGTTGTTGCTGCAGCTGCTCAACCATTTGGGCAAAAAGAAGCTCTGCCCCTGATCCCGACGCTCCATTTTTGAAAGCATCTGAAAGACGTGGCAGATCCCGCTGGTACCAGGGGAATACCAGATGCGGAATATGGGGCAGGTCAAGATCTTCCCTGAACCGTTCGACCCCTTGCAGATACCAAAGCGGAAAAGCGCCACTATCCCCCCAGGTAAACAGCACAGCATCATCAGGCAGAGGCCGCAGGGTATTCATGGCATAATCCTGGGCTAAATAATTCTTGTGCTGGTCCTGTGCCCCCAGATGAACAGCCAGCTGCGCAACCGGAAGCAACATAAACAGAAGCCCCAAAACCGCCTGGTGAAGAAAACGGTACTGTGCTGGTTTCTGTGCAGATACCGCCCCCCGTGCCACCAGCATATACAATCCGATGGCGATCAGTATCGCGGCAAACAGATAGAGTGGCGTATAAAACTCTTCGGTTAAAAAAACAGATTCTGCCTTGGGATTAAAGTATCCGGCAATCACCAGCCAGAACGATAACAGACATACCAGCACACAGAGCAGGAACGTTCTCTGGATCTGCCAGGCGGCCCAGATGCCGAATACCAGCAGCGCCAACCCAACCCAGCCAAATTCGTGGGGAATATCAAATGCGGTCAGCTGCTTCAACAGCAGGCCCATGTTGCGGCTATGGGGTTCTTCGGGATAGCCGCGCCGCAACAGATGCCAGAGAAAACGTGACAACGCACCTGGATCGCCCCAGTTCTGCCGGGTTTCAGCGGCTGCTCGTAGCGGCAGATACAGTTGCACTGCACCACCAGCAAGCAGCATGGCCCCGGTCAGGAACCATTCCCGTACCCGCCGTATCGATGACGGCACAGTAAGCAACACAAACAGCAGATATCCCGGTACTATCAGCACAATGCTCTGGTGGGCACCAGTGGCCAATCCTGCCAGAAAGGCCGTGGCATACCACCAAGCTGGCTGTTCATCGCCCATTGCCGCACGTTCCCGCCACTGCAGGAGCATCAGCAACATGATCGCCGTGATAAAAGCCAGCAAGGGGTACGGCTTATCATGGTTGCTCTGCAACCAAAGCCGGGGAGAGACCGCAAAGGTCAGAGCAGCAGAAAAAGCTGCCAAGTGACGGGCGATTCTGGAAAATTCAGCATCCTCAACAAAGAAGGCATCCTTCAGCAGCATCAGAACCAGATGATACGTTGCCAGACAGGCCAGGGCCGCAGATACCGCTGTTGCCAGATTCACCCTGAAGGCGATGTTGCCGAAGGGTAACCAGGTAAATGGCTTGGCATAGAGCAAAAAAAGAGGATAACCGGGAGAGTGGGCAGACCCAAGAAAATGAACCGCAGTGATAAACTCACCGCTGTCATAGAAGGTAATCGTTGGGGCCAAACACCAGATATACAGCCCCAAAGGCAGTAGAAACGCCAGCAACGACCAGCCGTCCAGATAGCGGGCGACATACTCCCTCACCGTTGTTCTCCTTCAGCCGCTGCCTGTTCTCGCAACCTGCCAAGGGACATCCCCTGGGACCAGACATGCCATAAACCTGCCAGAATAACGGGAAAGAAACCAACGCCATGGATCACCAGCGCCACACTGACCGCCTGGGTATCAGGCAGTCCAAAGGCAGCCAGGCCGGTATAGCAGGCCAGGTGATAGGTACCGATATAGCCGGGTGCAGCAGGAACCATCACCGCAAAGACCAGTAATACCATAATAAAAAATGAGGCGGTCAACGGCAAATGAATACCAAAGCCGACCAGAATCAGATAGATCGGCAAGGTGGCGCTCAACCAGATCAGGGTTGAACTGACCACTATGGCCAGCAGATCTGCGCCACGGCAGGAGATGCGCAATCCGCCAAGAAACGAACCAACCAGCGGAATAACTTTTTCAGTCACCTTTGCCGGAAACGGTTTTAACAGCATGGCAAGCAGGGCAAGAGTCGCCACCGGGCGTTTTTTCAGCAGCACAAGAAAAACAATCACCACGGCATAAAAGGCCAAAGTAGTTGCTCCCCCGGCACGCAGCACTGCAGACGACTGTTCCATGCCGGGTGGAAGCCTGAGGGTCAGTAAAACCCCGACCAACATCAGCATCACGCTAAGACCGTCAAAAAGCCGGTCGATCACCAGTGATGCAAAAACCGCTGGAGTTTGCATCTGTTCACGTTCAGCCAGAACCCAGGCCCGAATAAACTCTCCCAAACGGGCCGGAAAGAGGTTATTGGCCATATACCCGATAATGACTGCAGGGTACAGCGATGCCAGCTTGAGAGATCGTTCATGGACCAACAGGTATCGCCAGCGAACCGCACGTAACCAGTAGCTGGCAAAGGTACTGGCAATTGCCGCTGCCAGATAGCGCAGATCAAGCCTGGACAGTGCATCAAGCAAAGAATGAAAATCAATCTTGCGCAGCAGCAGCAGCAGAAGTAGCAAACTGACCGCCACACCACACCAGACCAGCAGACCGGAACGCTTCACCGTTGCACTCCCACCGGCAAACCTGCTGCAAGAATGCGACGGGACCGGGCAACATCTTCCGAGATCCTTGCCATGAGCGATGCTGCATCTGGAAAGCGGATAACACCCCGCAATTTCTCTACAAAATGAATCACAAGATCCTGACCATAAAGATCACCTTCAAAATCAAACAAAAACACCTCAATGGTATGTTGATCTCCACCAAAGGTCGGATTGATCCCGATACTGCAGGCTCCCATATACAGTTCTCCCAGCACGGAAACCCAGACCGCATACACACCGTCACCGGGAATCAACTCATTGTCCGTGGTAATATTGGCAGTTGGAAATCCCAGCGAACGCCCGATTTCACGGCCATGAATCACCTGGCCGCCGATCCGGTGACAACGCCCCAGAATCTGCAGGGCATCAACCACAGCCCCCTGAGTCACCAGCTGCCGGACTGCGCTGCTACTAAATAACAGGGGGCCATCCCCAACCGGATCAAGGGTTGTTACCTCAAAACCAAGTTCATGTCCCATCCGAACCAGAAAAGGCTCGTTCCCCTCACGCCCCTTGCCAAAAGCATAATCATGACCAATCACCAGATAACGCACCCCAAGGCAGCCGTGCAGGATCTTACGAACAAAGGTCTCCGCAGAAACAGAAGCGAATGCAGGGGTAAACGGTATCACCAGCAACAGATCAATATCGCTTTCTGCAATCAGAGCACGCTTTTGTTCTCCGGTAGTAATCAGGGAAAAGCGATGATCATCCGGGCGCAACACCCGCAAAGGATGGGGGGTAAAGGTCACAGCAACCGAGGTTGTGGAAGTTTGTCTCGCAATGGTGACAACCTGGCGAAATATTTCACGATGCCCACGGTGAACACCATCAAAATTGCCAATGGTGACCACCGAGCGCTCAGCAAGGGGACGTGAAAAATCATCTGTGGTAACAGTTCGCATAGCCAACTGTATATGGCACATTTTAACCGTTGAAACAACCCTGATCCCTTGACAAACAGCAACGTCAGGTTCAATAATCCTCTCTACACACCGTATACACAATCTACCCAAGAGGTATTTTATGGTTATTCAAAGCGATTTTCTGGTTATCGGCAGCGGTATTGCCGGACTCTCCTTTGCACTTCAGGCGGCTGCCCACGGCACGGTCGCCGTTGTCACCAAGCGTGAAATTGCAGAATCGGCAACCCGTTATGCCCAAGGAGGCATCGCCTCGGTCTTTTCTTCTGAAGACTCATTTGATGCCCATATTGATGACACCTTGGTAGCAGGTGCCGGTATCTGCCATGAAGACGTAGTCAGAATGGTGGTTGAGGAAGGACCACAGACCATCCGCAACCTGATTGAATGGGGAGTCAAATTCACCACCACAACAAAAGGTGACGAATATGACCTGACCCGTGAAGGGGGACACAGTGCCCGCCGCATTTTGCATGCAGAGGATATTACCGGACGGGAGATTGAGCGGGCGCTGGTTGAAGCTGCAAGGCAGAATCCCAATATTCAGGTCTTTGAATATCATATCGCCATCGACTTGATCACCTGTGCAAAGATAGCCCGCCAACCGGTCAGTAACAACTGCTGCAAAGGCGCCTACGTACTTGATATAAACGGCAAACAGGTACGCACTTTTTCGGCAGGGGCCACCCTGCTGGCAAGCGGCGGCGCCGGTAAGGTCTACCTTTACACCTGCAACCCGGATGTAGCTTCCGGTGACGGCGTAGCCATGGCCTATCGAGCCGGTGCTACTGTTGCCAACATGGAGTTCATGCAGTTCCACCCCACCACCCTTTTTCATCCCAACGCCAAGTCATTCCTGATCTCCGAGGCGGTACGTGGCGAAGGTGCAATTCTGCGTCGCCGTGACGGCACCGCCTTCATGGAAAAATATCACCATTTAAAAGATCTGGCCCCACGTGACATCGTGGCCCGTGCCATTGATAACGAGATGAAGACCCATGGCGATGACTGTGTCTACCTTGATATCACCCATGAGCCGTCTGACTTTGTCCGAAGCCGCTTCCCCAATATCCACCAGACCTGTATGGAGTATGGTTTGGATATGACCAAAGACTGGCTGCCGGTAGTACCGGCTGCCCACTACCTGTGCGGTGGCGTAGCCGTCAACATGGATGGCCAGACGGATCTTCCCGGCCTGTATGCCATTGGGGAAGTCGCCTGCACCGGTCTGCATGGTGCAAACCGGCTGGCAAGCAACTCGCTGCTTGAAGCTGCCGTATATGCGGGCAGAGCAGCTCGCCATGCGACCGATACTGTTTCACAGCAACAGGCAAATGCTCGTGATGAGATACCGGAATGGGACGCAGGGACTGCCACCAACAGCGATGAAATGGTGGTCGTCTCCCAGAACTGGGATGAGATCAGGCGTTTTATGTGGAATTATGTCGGTATTGTCCGCACTACCAAACGTCTGGAACGGGCTATGCGACGGATCAAGCTGATCCAGGCAGAAATTGAAGACTATTACTGGAACTTCATCATCACCTCGGATCTGGTTGAACTACGCAACATAGCTACTATTTCAGAACTGATCATCACCTGTGCCCAACAGCGCAAGGAATCCCGTGGACTGCACTACACCATTGATTATCTGGAACGGGACGATACAAACGGGAAACAAGACACCATCATCAAAAAACAGTTTGCGTGAGGCCTTTGTGGATATCAGCGAAATCAGAAAACGGATAGACCTGCTGGACGATGTACTGCTCAGAATTTTTAACGAGCGAGCGCGCCTGGCTCTTGAGATCGGCCACCACAAAAAATTGTCCGGGCTGCCGGTTTACGATCCGGCCCGCGAAAAACGAATTTTTGCCCGTATGAAAGAGGATAACCCGGGTCCACTGGATGACGGGGCCATTGTACGCCTTTTTGAACGGGTGATCGATGAATCCCGCCGGTTGGAGCGGATCATGACACAGGCAGAGGAGCATGAAGAATGCTGATCATCACCAAGAAAAATGCACCTGAAGAAACGCTGGATCAGGTAAAGGAATACCTGGTTACAAACGGCTTCGATTTTCACCAGTCAACCGGCGCAGACAGAACCATTATCGGCGTTATTGGCGACACTCAAAACCTGGAAGAATCTGTTTTTGCGACCATGGCGGGAGTTCATCAGGTAGTACGAATCAAACCGGAAGAATAAGGCAGATCAATGATAACCCGATTTTTTCATCTGCAAGCGGTCTTAATCGCTTTTTTGCTACTGCTGACTCCATCAGCCCATGGCCTGGAGATTGAACCGTTCCGAACAGCCAACCGTAGCCCGATGGTACAACCATTCGGACTGCCTGCCGAAACCTCATCCAACCTTGCCGCTGCCGGGCACTGGCATACAAGTCTGACTCAGGATATAGCCAGTATCTACAGCACAAGTACAGCAGCCAACGAGCAGATTTTGCTGGATGGTGAACTCTATCGCTGGACCCTTGCAGCACGTTATGGCGTCACCGATCACCTGGAACTTGGCCTTGAACTGCCCTTTGTTATGCAAGGGGGAGGATTTCTGGATGGCTTTATCATTGACTGGCACAAATGGTGGGGATTACCCCAGGGGGGACGCGATACCGCTCTCAAAAACCGGCTTAGCTATACCTATACCAAAAATGGAGTCCGGCAACTCGCCATGGGCCATGCCTCTGGCGGTATTGGTGATATCAGCCTGCTGGGTGGCTACAAACTGATCGATCAACGGGCTGACAACGACCACGACACCCTGACGCTCCGGACTCAACTGAAACTACCCACAGGAGACAGCGCAAACCTGCTTGGAAGTGGAAGTGTAGATTTTTCGCTATTCCTCACCGGCTCAATGAACCGTTATACTGATTGGGGAATGTTGGGCGTCTATGCTGCAGCAGGTGGCATGGTTTCCAGTGATGGCGAGATACTGAAGCATCAACGCCAAAATATGATCGGATTCGGCAATGTCGGCTTGGGCTGGGCCCCTGCCAGCTGGATTAACTTCAAGGTACAATGCGACCTCTCAACTCCATTTTATAAAGACAGTTCCCTGCCGGAACTGGGAAAAGGCAGCGCCTTGCTCACCTTTGGCGGCACCCTCAAACTACCTGGCAGCTACCTGCTTGCTATCGGAGTTGGCGAGGATATCGCCGTTGCCACGGCACCGGACGTAACCTTTCATCTGGGGCTGAGCAAACAGTTTTAATGAAAAACTGACAAAATAGTTATGTGTTGCATCCCATTAACTTGTATCGTATTCAATTTTAAGCTATATCCTTAGCTGCCATGCAACGTACCGTACTCCCGTTAAACATACTTTTTTCCGTTCTTGTGCTGTTACTGGCTGCCAGAATGCTCGCTGATATTGCCTCCTACAAACTTGGCAGACTGGGAGCCAGTTCAGGGGCGTCTCCCATTCAACAGCAGGGAATGCCGCACCCCCAACGTAGCACGACGCTTCAATCCCATGCCATTATCCTTGAAAAAGGACTGTTTGGCCCGGCCACGAAAGGGGTTCTGACCCCTGCCCTCAAGCCTGCAACAACCAATGCAGCACCTGTAACCGCAGAGAGCGATCTGGTTCTGCTCGGTACTGCCACAGGTTCTTCCCGCACCAGTTTTATTCTGATCCGTCGCACCAGCAGCAACGAAGAACGGGTATTCAGGATCGGTGACAAGGTCTTTGACCTGGGAGTTCTGCAATCGGTACATAAGGAATCCGCTGAACTGCGTTCAGAAAACAGGACCATCACCCTCCGCACGCCTGTGGCACCTGCAGACCCCACAAAGGCTGCCCTCCCCGGCCAACCCGCACCCAATCCGGCCCTTGGGGTAATTCAGTCCAAACCGGGTGGCAGCGGCATTATTGACCAGCGGGCTTTAAATGCAGCGCTTGATAATATTGGCCAGGCCATGTCCGATGCCCGCCTGCTCCCCAGCGTCAAGGAAGGCAAGGTGGAAGGCTTCAAGGTATCAGAAGTCAAACCACAGGGGGTTTTTGCCTCTGTTGGCCTGAAAAACGGGGATGTATTGATGAAGATCAACGAATTTCCAATAGATTCGCCGGAAAAGGCCATCCAATCGTTCATGACCCTCAAGGGACAGAACAGAATCAAACTGGACCTGATTCGCGACAACACCCCCACCTCTCTTTCATATGATATTCGCTAACCCTGGAGGTTGTGCGTGAAACGTTTCTTCAGATCTACTATTGTGGCGACTTTGTTGCTTCTGCTCTGTTCAGGTATGCCGGTCCATGCTACCGCTCAAGGCATCGTGATGAACTTCACTGATGTTGAAATTGCCACCATGGTCAAGTTTATCAGTGAACTTACCGGCAAGAACTTTGTACTTGATGACCGGGTAAAGGGAAAAGTCTCGATCTTTTCCCCTTCAAAACTGTCAAAAGACGAAGCTTTTGCCCTGTTTTCGTCAGTACTGGAGTTAAAAGGGTTCACCCTGGTTCAATCGGGCAAAATTTATAAAATCATGCCAACAGCCGGTGCCAAACAATCAGGAATGCGGCTACTGGATAAAGAACGTGTTCCCTTGGGTGACGCATTTTTGGCACGAGTTTTCCCGCTTCAGCAGATCTCCTCTCAAGAAGCCCTGACGTTTCTGCAGCCGATCATTTCAAAAGAAGGTCATATCGGCTCCTTTGGTCCCGGCAATATGCTGCTGGTGGTGGATGCTGCCTCCAACCTGCAAAAAGTTGTTGATATCCTGGCACTGATTGATACCCCGCAACGCCGGGAAGGTTCCGAGCTGGTCTACCTGAAACACGGCTCTGCCGAAGCCTTGCTTAAGGTGTTGCAAGAATGGCTTTCCGGACGCGGACCACGTCAGGCTGCTACCGGTGCTGCAACGCAACAAACAAACAGCGGCTCTGTCCAGTTACTTGCCGATACCCGTCTGAATGCCATCCTGCTGTTTGGGCCGGAAAATGACAAAAAGGATATCCGCTCCCTCATCAGCCAGCTGGATGTCTCCCCACCGGAAGCAAGCAGCAAGATTAACGTCTACTATCTTGAGCATACCGATGCCACCGAGATGTCCAAGGTTCTGGATGGCGTAATCAAAGGCATGACAGCGGCGGTGGCTGGACAAACTGCTGCAGCTGCTGCCGTTGCCCAGGCATCGCCCTTTGATTCCGGCAAAGTCACCATCACCCCAGACAAGGCAACCAACTCTCTGGTCATAATGGCCTCCCCTACAGACTATGCAAATCTATTGCAGGTGGTAAAGAAGCTGGACCGCCGTAGCAAGCAGGTTTTTGTACAGGTATTAATCGCCGAAATCTCACCAGAAAAATCAAGAGCGCTGGGAGTACAGGCAGGTGCCTTTGCCGCAGGAGCATTGGGCAAGTACCTGCAAGGTGGCGGCATCTACGATCCCTTCGGTACGTTCGGCCAGATTCTGGGAACATCCACCAGCAGCACCAATCCCTTAAGTACCTTGATTGCCGATAAACTGGAAAACTCAACGAAACCGGTTACCGGTGTCGCATTGCTTCAGGCACTTGAAACCGATGGAGTTTTGAATATTCTCTCAACACCTAACATCCTTACCACAGACAACAAAGAGGCAGAAATCAATGTTGGTGAGAATGTGCCGTTCAAGGGTTCCAGTACCCAGAGTACCTTTGGCACCACAGAATCTGTTGAACGCAAGGATATCGGTATTAACCTGAAGATCAAGCCCCAGGTCAGCGAAGGTGATTACATCCGTATGGATATTTATCAGGAGATCTCTGCAGTTAAGAGTGACAAGGGTCAGGCTGTTGATCTGGTGACCACAAAACGTTCAGCAAAGACATCTGTTGTGGTAAAAGACAAAGAAACGATTGTCATCGGTGGGCTTATTCAGGACACCGAAGACAACTCTGTGCAAAAGGTACCGTTTTTGGGTGATATTCCCGGTTTGGGCTGGCTGTTCAAAACCACCACCAAGACACGCAAAAAAACCAACCTGATGATCCTGTTGACCCCTCAGGTGGTAAAAGACACCCGTGACATAGCAGACATCACCAACCGGCAGCGTGGTAAATTCAATAACACAGCACAGGATCTCGGCCCTCTTAATGTTCAAAAAGAACTTTCCGGCAAAGAACTCCCTGCACCACAACCGAGTCGGGAACCGGTCTCACCATGAGTGAAACCCAAACCATACAGCAACTGGCCAGTCGGCTTGGCTTGCCGTTTTTGGAAGAGATCGATGACCAGTTGATTGATGACAGCCTGTTGTCTCAGCTGCCCCTTTCCTTTGCACGCTCCCGTTGCCTGCTCCCTCTTAGTGTGCGGGATGGTCACGTGATTCTTGCCCTTGGGAATCCTGCCGACCTGCTGTCTCAGGATGAGGTGGCACACCATTACGGCTTACCGGTACAGGGTACTGTGGTCCCCAAAGAGGAGCTGCTTGCCGCCATCAACCGTCTCTATTCCCGCACCGCCGGCACAGCCCGCGATGTGGTTGAAAACCTGGTTGCTGAAGATCTCTCCACCATTGCCACCGAACTGTCCCATCCCAAGGATCTGCTGGATCTGACTGACGAGGCACCGGTTATCCGTCTCCTGAACGCGATTCTGTTCCAGGCGGTAAAAGAACGGGCCAGCGACATCCATATTGAACCGTACGAGCGCACCCTTGAAGTGCGTTTCAGGATCGATGGCATCCTGCACCTGAAACTGGAACCTCCCAAGGTACTTCAGGAAGCACTGATCTCCCGGGTCAAGATTATGGCATCGCTGAATATTGCTGAAAAGCGGTTGCCGCAGGATGGACGCCTGAAGGTGCTGGTTGCGGGTCATGAGGTGGATATCCGGGTTTCAATCATCCCTACTTTTTTTGGTGAACGCACCGTCCTGCGTCTACTGGACCGCCAGCAGGGAGTCCGCTCCCTTGGAGAAATCGGGTTTTCTCCCCGGGACACCGGTATCATGGAGCGCCTGTTATCCCGCACCAGCGGCATCATTCTGGTAACCGGCCCCACCGGCAGCGGCAAGACCACCACGCTCTATGCCGCCATCTCCCGTCTTGACCGGCAGGAAAAGAACATCATTACCATTGAAGATCCGATCGAATACCAGCTGTCCGGTGTCGGACAGATTCAGGTTCACAGCAAGATTGATCTTACCTTTGCTGCAGGTCTTCGTGCAGTGCTGCGGCAGGACCCGGACATCATCATGGTCGGCGAGATCCGTGACGCTGAAACCGCCGAAATTGCCATGCAGGCATCGCTGACCGGCCACCTGGTACTTTCAACCCTGCACACCAACGATGCTGCAACTGCAATCACCCGTCTGATTGACATGGGGATTGAACCGTTCATGGTTGCTTCTTCTCTGGCCGGAATCCTGGCCCAGCGACTGGTGCGGGTGATTTGTCCCCACTGTAAGGAAAGCTACCGGCCGGAACAGCCGCTGCCCGGCCTACCGGAAATCCTGTACCGTGGGCGAGGCTGTGAACGCTGTTTTGGTCAGGGTACCATCGGTCGAACCGGCATCTATGAACTTTTGCCGATTGACGCCGAGCTCTGCGGTATGATCACCCGCCGTGTTCCCACTGGTGAAATCAAGACCCATGCCTTGAACAGGGGAATGCGTACCCTGCGGGATGACGGCATGGCCAAGGTTGCTGCAGGCATTACCACCCTTGAAGAAGTGTTGAGGGTAACTCAGGAAGAGTATGCCGACCTTCTGTTATAAGGGATATGCTGCGGACGGTCGCATGCAGGCCGGCAGAGTAGAAGCAGACTCGGTCAGGACCGCCCGGGATCAGTTACGCCGTCAGAACATCCTGGCCTCGGAGATCTCAACCGAGCAGTCAAATCAGGGTACAAACCTGTTCAGCCGTTTTCGTCGCCGGATTCCGGTGGCGGAGTTATCACTTTTTACCCGGCGGCTTGCAACCCTGACCACCGCATCAGTCCCCCTGCATGAGGCCCTGGCAGCCCTTCACCAGCAGGAACGACATCCGGAACTTCAGTCTGTGCTGGGTCGGGTCAAGACCCGCCTGTCTGAGGGCAGTACACTTGCCCGTGCTTTGGGTGAAGAACCGCAGGTATTCAAGGAAAATTTTGTTGCCATGGTTGCTGCCGGAGAAGCAGGCGGTGCATTGGACAAGGTGTTGCTACGCCTGGCAGATTTTCTGGAACGCCAAGAGGAATTACGCAGAACAGTCAGCAGCGCCATGGCCTACCCGATTCTGATGGCCTTGGTTGGCAGTGGCGTCATGCTTTTCCTGCTTACCTTTGTCATACCCAAAATCACCGGCATTTTTGTGGACAGCAAAGCTACCCTGCCCTTCTTGACCATTGCCCTGTTAGCCATCAGCACTGCCCTGCGCAAGACCTGGTGGTTGTTATTGCTTTTAGCTGCAGGTGCTGGCTGGCTCTATCAACGCCTCAGCCTGCGGCCCGATTTTCTTGCTGCCAGGGATCACTGGCTGGTACGGTTGCCCCTGTTTGGCAAGTTGCTGCAAACCCTCATGCTGGCCCGTTTTTCAGGTATCCTGGGGTTGCTGCTCAGTAGCGGCGTACCCCTGCTCAAGTCCCTTGAAATCAGTTCTGAGGCGGTGGTTAACCGCGCCTACCGGTCTGTCATTGCTGAAGCTCGCAACGCTGTTGCCGAGGGCGGTACCCTTTCAGGCACTCTGACCAACTCCCCGCTTTTTCCCCCTATTCTGACCCACCTGATCTCTGTGGGTGAACGTAGCGGCACCCTGGTTGAGAGCCTTGAGACTGCAGGTCATAGTTTTGAACGGGAGTTTGAATCTTCAACCACCCGCCTGGTCAGCTTGTTGGAACCGATCATGATCCTGGTCATGGGGCTGGTGGTGGGGCTGGTGGTGATTGCGGTGCTGTTACCGATCTTCCAGCTGAACCAACTTATTAAATAATCAATTCCAAGCTGTATTATTACGGAGGTTGCTACATGTTGCATTCCCTAAAAAACCGTCGAGGATTTACCCTGATTGAGATCATGGTGGTCATTGTTATTCTCGCCCTGTTGGCAGCTCTGGTTGGTCCCAAGATCATCGGCAGATCTGATGATGCCAAGTTGACTGACGCCAAACTGCAGATACGCAACTTTGAAACCGCTCTTAAACTGTATAAACTTGATAACGGTATCTACCCGAGCACTGACCAGGGGTTACAAGCATTGATCACGAAGCCGGTTACTGGTCAGATTCCAAAGAATTTTCGTGCCGAAGGGTATCTTGAAGGCAAGTCTGTTCCCAAAGACCCCTGGGGTTCTGATTTTATCTATCTTGCACCCGGTGAACATGGGGACTACGACCTCTGCTCGCTAGGGTCTGACGGCGTCAAGGGTGGTGAGGACAAGGGTGCGGACATCTGCAACTGGAACATTATCAAATAAAGGGTTTACCCTGCTGGAACTCGTTGTGGTGCTGGTTATCCTGGCAGGAGTTACGGCACTGGTGCTGCCGCGTCTGAGCGCCATGTTTGACGGAGACACCCGTTCAACGGCTCGTAACGTGGTTTCATTACTCCGCTATCTGGACGAACGGGCCATTGCCGGACGTACCCGCTACCGTCTGCTGGTTGATCTGGACGAACAACGTATTTCGGTGCTTCAGATCTCTGGATTGGGAGAAGAGCAAGCCCCTGATGATCCCTTTCTGTTACGTAATCCGCTGGTGGGGAGCGCACGTATCGCCGATCTGTCAACAGAGCGTTTGGGCACGGTTGCCAGCGGCACCATCAGAATCCCCTACGGCCCCGGAGGCCTGGCAGAGCCGTTACTGCTGCACCTGGGAGACCAAAACACCCGGCAGTACACCGTTCAGGCCTTACCGGTCAACGGCTCAGTCAGGGTAGCTGAAGGTAATCTGGAGATACTTAAGTGACCCGTTCAGATTGCGGCTTTACCCTGTTGGAAGTACTGGTAGCCCTGGCAATTCTGGCTGGAGCCATTACCACGGTAGTCGTGACTTTTAACCAGCATCTGTCAGTGGTGGTTCGTGATAAAGAGACCACCACCGCACTGCTGCTTGCCAGGGCCAAGCTGGCTGAGCCAGATTTTTTGACCTCAATAACTGCTGAAGGTACATTCGCCCCGCAGTTTTCTGCCATTACCTGGAAGCGGGAACAAACCACGACCGATTATCCCGGTCTTAAACGATATCAACTGACTGTAGCATGGCAGTCAGGACAGCAGAAACTGGTTCTGGTGACCTATGGCAGCAAATAATCGTTTCGGCTTTACCCTGCTGGAACTATTGGTAGCACTGGCTGCTGCGTCACTGATTATTCTGGCGGTTACCACGACACTATTTTCACTTACCCGTGCCCATGAAACCGCTTCAGCCCAGATGGACCAGCGACGTGCCCTGCGCAACACCCTTGATCTTTTACGTAGAGAGCTGGCCTCTACGCTGTATAAAAGTGGCGACAAGCTGCTCCGTTTTCAGGTGGAAGACCGGGATTATTACGGCAAGCCGACATCGATCCTGACCTTTACAACCCTGGCACCTCCCCTTGAAGGAGAGGTGTCTGACCAGATTCGCGTTCAGTACAAAACCGATGAACCGGATAAGGTTATCAGGCTGACCCGTGCCAGCCATGACTTTTTTCAACAGGAAAACCCTGCACTCAAGGCCTTCCCGTTGCTGGAGCATCTGGAAGGGTTTCAGGTGGAATGTTCTGACGGCGCTACCTGGGTAAAAAGTTGGGATACGACCCTGACCAACCGGCTTCCCAAACAGGTTCGCATTACCCTGATGCTGCCGGAAAATGACAAAACGGTATCCTATCAGGTAACAGCAACACTGCGGATAACGTCCCAATGAAAAACAGTCGTGGATTTGTACTGGTGATTGTTCTGGTGGCGGTGGTATTACTTACCAGCTTGGTAACCGTTTTTGTCAACCAGGTCTATCTTGAAACCGGGTCAAGCCGGAACAGTGTCGATACAACCCAGGGCAGCCTGTTTGCAGAAGGGGGCATGACCGGTGCCCAACGGCTGCTGACAACAACCTTGAGCACGCAGTCCTACAGTTCACTCGCGGATTACTGGGCCAAGCCGCTTGTGTTTGAAGAAGAGCAGGGGCAACTCAGGATCAGCATTGAAGAAGAAAACAGCAAACTAAACCTGAACACCATCGCCTTTCCCAACGGTACGTACAATGAAATCTATCACGATATGGCGATCCGGTTATTCAAACAGCTGAAGCTTCCCCTTGATCCACTGGATGCCATTGCCGATTGGATCGACGAAGATACAACACCGCACCCTGGCGGTGCCGAAGCAGACTGGTATCTGACACGAAAACAACCGTATCGGCCCCGCAACAAGCCGCTGGTAACGCTGGAAGAGCTTAAACGGATCAAAGGAGTTGCCGAACTGTTTGACCGGATCAGCCCTTTTGTAACGGTCTATGGCGATCAGCCAGGCACGGCGGCAGCTCCGATCAACATTAACACAGCTCCCCGTGAACTGCTGCTTGCCCTTGATGAACGTATGTCAGAAACATTGGCAGACAGGATTATTGAACGCCGGAAAACAACACCATTCAAAAACCCGGCCGAACTGGCCCAGGTTCCTGGCATGCAACAGATAGCAACCGCTCTACTGACCAGAATCAGCACCAAGGGATCGGTCTACCGGATCAGATCCGAAGGACTGGTAAACGGCACCACACGTACCATTGAAGCCGTTATCCGGGTCAGTGGCGGCACAACACCGGCTATTCTGTACTGGCGCGAATACTAGGAGTGTGTCGGACTTAGGTAATCGTAGCGAAAATTTGACGGGGTGAGGGCAGATTTTGTCGTTTTTGAAGGTTAATAGTTGTTCTATTGACCGAAAAAACGGCGAAATATGAACCGCCCAGGCAAATTTGCAGTAGATTTATCCTAAGTCTGACAGACTCCTATTTATTCAGTATCTATTCAACAAAAGGGATTGCCATGCAAACAGGCGCCATAGATAATCAGGAACGGCTGCTTTCCTTTCTGGCCACCGGCATCTACTCCTCGCCAGAGATACAACAGCGCTTT
>Ga0209373_10001662_pt1 | contig 25022 bp, 25 predicted proteins | sample Higcelweek5metaG_FD_187173 | JGI IMG/M metagenome (GOLD analysis project Ga0209373, IMG submission 187173) | Freshwater pond sediment microbial communities from the University of Edinburgh, under environmental carbon perturbations - High... | ecosystem: Environmental > Aquatic > Freshwater >... | reverse complement strand
TCATCGAGGTATTGCTGAGCTTTATCGAGGTGAAACCCGATGAACCCTTTTTCTTCAACTCCGGTCACAACTTGGTTCACATCACGTTTTTCGGGCTCACTGGCCAACGTTTTAATGTAGAGGAGCATGTTCCGATAGTCGTTATTTTCTATCTCTAGTTTGTTGAACAACTCGGTCATTGAGTTGATAATGTTCTGTGCTTCGTTCCACCCATTCAGAATCTTGCCCGACGAAGAGATAACAGAGATATTTTTAAGCAGTCCGTTATGCGATACGTTTTCATTATTCTGGTTTGCAATAGACTGGAAATTAGCGCTGAAATCATCTTGTTCTTCAGTAAGCAACCCATAAATGGCCAGCCAGTGGATGAACTTCAATACTTCAGGGGTGATCCCAATTTTGCTCATCGGATTGATGTCGATAAACCGCACTTCGATATACGAAATCGATTCGGAATCGTTCAGAAACTTTGGCCTTACCGAAGCATATAGTTCTTTCGGTGCCGAAATTTTTCCGCTTTTCACCATTGATTCAATGCTTTGTTTGTAGCCCTTTACCGATTGGTAGTTGGGGCAAAGCTCTTCGAGGTTGCCATATCCAAAGCAACTATTGCGGAATGAAAGCGCGTACGATTTTGGGCTTAGGTAGATGGGCAGGTTGCGGCATTTCAGGTCGAAACTTGGGTCAACAACCGGACTGCTGCCAAACAACAAAACATAAAGCCAACGGTAGCGTAACAACTGCCGGGTTATTTTCAGGTAAACCAAATCGGTAAATTCAGAGAATGGAATAGTTGGCTCTGCCTCTTGGTGAAGTTGGTGAAGCAGGTTCTCATTAAGCGAAATGTTGAAGTGGATGCCCGAAAGTGCCTGTTTTTTGCGCCCATATTTCAGTGCCAGATTTTCCCGGTACTCCTCTTCTTTTTTATCCATGTTGGGATACTGGGCAATGTGGATTTGCTCTTCGGATGGTAAAACCGGTGGCACGCTTTGTGGCCACAGGTATTCATCGTTGAGTTCGAGGCTGACTAAATCGTGAATGGTTTCGAGAAATCCCAATGTTTCGGAAATGGAGGGCAATGGCGGTGTTATCATCTCCACTTGGCTCTCGGAGAAATCGGTGGTAATGTAAGGGTGTTTCAGTTTGTCGCCAAAAACTGAAGGGTGTGGCGTTTGCGCAATCACGCCCTGTTTGTCGACTCGTATGTTTTCCCTCTCCAGACCAAACAAAGCATTGAGCCAGCGGTCACCTTTAATTGTTGTTTTCAATGTGCTAATCAGTTAATTTGTTAATGGGTTAGTGATTTCTTTTTTTTCGGTTAACAGCAATTTGGAGTATTTTCTTTTGAACAGTCGCAATTAGGTTCGGTATTATTTAGTATTCCATTGATAATTGCAGCGGCACAGCCAACGCCCGATTTTACGGTTATGGCACCATACTGGCAGTTGAGGGCACAAGCTCCGCATTCCATGCAATCGTCTACATCAACAATACGGGCTTTTTTATCCACCATTTCGAAAACGGCATGAGGACACACCGTGATACACATTTTGCACCCTTTGCACAATTCGGCATTCAGTTTCAACGTGCTCACATTTTTAAAATATTGCATGGTCTTCATGTTTATACCAATTTTGAAATGATGAATAAAATAAATCCAATGGCTGCAAAAGCGATCTGAAACGGGATGGCCACTTTCATCTCTTTTTGTACCCCCGAAAGCGAAGTGTAGGTGGATGAGCCCGTAAAATTCATGGTCATAAACGAAGCAATACTCAGGTTAATAAGCCCCAACCCAACACCTTCGATGAGCGGAGTCGGAACAATCAGGTTCAAAGCCACAGTAGTTACCACGGCCCAGAAAGTGCCCTTAAGCGCAAAAGCACGGAACGGAACCCACGATAAAAACAGCGGAGCTAAAACAATTCCGGCAAGGTATGCTCCAACAATATTGGTGATTGGGAATAGACCTGTTTCAACCATTTTTGGAAAAATAAACCCTGTTTTATCGAGACCTGAAAAAAAGAAAATGACCACCAACACCAGCAATAACTGGTATTTTCGGTACATAAAATCGACTGGAATCAGTTTTGCACGCTCGCGCATTGGAAATACCATCTTCCGCATTTCGGGGGAAGCCTTGTAGCCAGCTTCGATAAACGGGCGTATGTCGCACGCCCTAACCGGACCAAAAGTTACTGCAAAGCCCGATTGTTCTTTTACCTTATGGGCTGCTACACCGGTGGCTGCAAGTTGCGGCACAATGATGCGCCGATGTTTTACAACCAATTCAAGTGAATTCTCTTTGATGCTTTTTACTAAGTTGTCGGTGGCGAAAGTCCCTTTCCCGGCAGCACACCAAACATTTACGCCTTTGGTGTCGATTACCAGAATCCAGGCATTCATTCCTGCCAGATTTTTTCGCAAAGCATCGAATGAAAGTTTGTAATTGGCCGAAATAAACACCTCAGATTCGTTGCCGGGATTGCCAATTTTGTAAAGGCCGGGAGCAACCCTGTAATTGTCGCGACCAATTCCCCAGCGCACCTTCACTGCGCCCAAATAATCGGCAAACGTTAGTTTAGTCGACACCGACTGAGCAACTGCAATAACAGGTTTTAAGGATTTAAAATCGAGTGAAAAATCCATGTCGATCAGTATTTGTTAAAGAATTCCAGATATTTTACCATCAGCTAACCCTTATGTTTTCAATATAAAATTTGTAAAACCCTTCTTTTATTTCGTCTCTCACGCGGATGAATTCGCTCCAAATAAATTCGTCGGAGCCAACTGCGTGACTTGGATCGTCGAAACCAATGTGCAAACGGTGTTTCACTTTCCCGATAAAAGCCGGGCAACTTTCGTTAGCACCACCACAAACAGTAATCACGTAATCCCACTCCTGATCGAGGTATAGATCAACTGAATCGGAAGTGTGGTGACTGATGTCGATACCAGCATCTTTCATGGCGGCAACGGCTTTTTGGTTTAATTTGCCCGAAGCTTCAGTCCCGGCAGAACAAACGGTAATGTTCGGGTCGAACGATTGTAAGAAGCCGTGTGCCATTTGGCTGCGGCAACTATTTCCTGTGCATAGAATAAGTACTTTCATTTTTATGAGATGTGAGATATTAGACTTTAGATATTAGACAAAAGATGCGAGAGGTTATTTTGAACATGTTACTTCAATACTTTTAATGGGTTCAAAAAAAGAGTCGAACTTGTTGAGGTAATCATCGATAGATGACGAACAGAGGCAATAATTTACCTTTAAACCGTCGATCTCACCATGAATCAGCCCCAACTTTTTTAGTTCGGTCAGGTGCTGCGAAACGGTTGTACGGCTCAAAGGAAGGTAATCGGAAATATCGCCCGAGATGCAAGTCTTTGTTTCTGATAGGTATTTCAAAATAGCCAGCCTTGCCGGGTGCGAAATGGCTTTAGCAAAACTGGCCAATTCTTGTAATTCTGTATCAAAGATTTCTTTCTTAATCATACTACTATGTTTTATGACGCAAACATACGACATAAAACAATTGGTTATGACAAATCTTGGTTACATTTTGATTAAAATTTAGAAAGTTTGAATGAAGTTGTTAATTCAGTTTTACAATTTTAAAGGTTTGCTCTTTGTTGCCAACTTTTACATTCGCAAAATAAATACCCGGCGCAACACCTTCTAAATTTAACGAGAATGCATTTTGACTATCGCTAGGTTGTGCGTTCTTTAGTGTTCGAACAGTTTTGCCATCTATGCTTTTTAACGAGACTTCAATTTTCTCATTATCAATAGTGTTTAGTTTGAATTGAAGTAATGAAACAACAGGATTGGGATAAACTTCAATGCTTAATTTGTTTCCTATTTCGGTGGCAGGAGTAGTGCCCGATAAACCATCAATTGCTGAAATAATAGCTACAAGGTCTGTCGAAACGGGCTTCGAACCTTTATACGCTATTTTTCCATTTATATCTACAAGTATAATCCTGTCCCAAGTCGTATTGTACTTTACTGCTGTAGCTGATGCATTTTGTAGCAAAGTAAAAGTTGTGCCAGTTTGTATTTGAAACGACTCAACCATTGCTTTGTTCCCATCCCATTGGTCAAGGCCAAGTAAAACAAAGTCGTCGGTATTGCCGTAAATTTGTTGTATTTGCGATTCCACATCGGGTGCTATTGCTATACAAGGTGGACAACCATTGCCAAAAAAGAACAGGCCAACTGCTTTATCGTCTTTGTATTGACTAAGAGTTACAGTGTTGCCTTTCGTGTCTATTAGCGAGAAGTCTGGAGCAATATCACCTACATTTTGGGCCGATAATGAGATGCTTAAAGCTATCAGCATTATCAATGGAAATATTGTTGTTTTCATGTATTTTTTTTTAACTGTTTATATCTCAAAATCGTGTATTCCAGCGAATTTCTAATCCTTCAAAATCAAGTACTTCATAGCAAATTCCCGCAGAACATGCTGGGCCACCCCTGCGCTGGCCGGCAAAAACAAGAAAATTACTATTGGCGCTGTATTTGTACTGTCCATAAAAGCCAAGCCAGTTTCGAGTGTCTTTATCTTTCAACTGAAAGGGATCGTTCGATAGCTCAAGAATAGAACCCACCGAATACTTTGAACCATTGCCCACCTCGACGCTGATAACACTATTGCCCACTTTTGTATTGTAACGGCTAAACACCTGATGTTCGAATTGGAGTTCGATATTGGAATTTGTGCTGTTGAAATTGAACGTACCACCTGCAGTGAACCTGTTTTTTAGTCGATTGAATTCGTCGTTGGCATAATCGGCAAAAAGTTTGAACGAGGCCGCATTAAACGACTTGTAATATTCTGCATAAAAGGAGGAGTAGCGATACGTTGAAGCAAATTTGTTTATTGCCAGCGAATGGTTAAAATTAATTCGTGATTCGTCGTTAAACGAGTAGAAAATATCGAATTGATACCCTTTTTCATTTTGAGGCAGAAGAACATGTGAGCTACGATTTAGTAAACGGTAGCTGTGTTCCTTAATCAAAGCTGGTGGTTCATTGTATCCGCTTCCCAAAACCAGGTTGTTGTAACTTTTAAGTTCGAGGTTAAAACTTAATTGATCGAAAGATGCACCAAAACTACTGTATAATCCATAACTCTCTTGTTTTCCAATTGATGTAAATTCATTCAGGCTGTTTGCTTTATGGGTATAAGCTACAAAATAGGAGTAGTTTTCAGCAATAAGCCCATTCAGCGATAACCAAGGGTAGTTAACTGCGGTATTGTTTCCAATGTTGCGGAGCAAACCTACTTCAAAGCTTTGTCCAAACCATGAAACACTGCCACGAGCAGCCTCAATTAGGTCGGGTCGTCTTTCCTTATCTGTGAAGGTTGGTGGCAACAGGTTAAAAAGAGGATTTCCCCTCAATAATGAAATGCTAAAATGCTTTGAACTGTATTTTGCTTCTGCCCCCAAAATGTCGCGACTGAAGGATTGGCGAACACGAAACCCTTTATCTTCGAGCATGGCCGAAGGAATTTCATACGAACGGAGCAATAATCCCCGGGCAAAAGTTTCATTAATGGTTCCAATTTTCAGAGTCAATCCTTTGTCCTTATATTCTAAACCGTACTTGGTTATTTTGTTGTAATTGCGCTCCTCAACAGGTGAAAAAAAACTTTCGACACGGCCAAAAAGTAGAAGTTTTTCGGTGGAATAATTGATATGAAATTTATTGAAAAGGGTTGAATAATTCCGGGTTGTGTCGTCGGGCAAAGTTCCGGCCTGATACTCCAGCATATTGAACCCACTTATCTGTGCTTTAAGTTGAATTCCAGTTACGGCAACCAACAGAAGAAGGAGAATTCTGCGCCTGATCATATCGATATCAATTTTTAAGAGCGTTTGAAATTGCTTCATCAATAACCTCTGCATCGCTTTTGGTAAAACCTTCGTGTATAAATACAACCTTGCGATTGCTGTTGATAATAACAATGGTTGGAAAAGCGGTAATGTTGAGTTCGCTGGTCAAATCGCCCGAAGTGTCAAAAAGAATGGGGTATTTTATTCCAAGCGATTTCGCCAAAGGCATTGCTTTTGAAACACTTCGTGGACCATCGGCATTAATACCAATAAAAGCCACACCCAACGAATCGTATTTTTCGTGGAGCTTAATAATCTCGGGAATGGCATTTAAGCAAGGTTTGCACCACGATGTCCAGAAATCAATCACCGTAAGTTTCTCTCCCTGAATTTCCGATAGTTGAACATCCAGATTCTTTTCTCCAGGAAGAGAGAAGTTACGAACAAAAGTCTGAGCATGAGATTCCGAAAACAGTGCCAGACCAATAAACAATGCAATGATTAATCGAGTGTTCTTCATTTTCTTACCTGATAATAGGATTACCATGTATATAAAGAACATTTTTAAAGAATTGTTTACTTAACAATAGTTTTAATTCATCTTAGAGGAAACTTGCCTGTTAATTCCGCAGCTTATTAACCTGAGTTCGAATGTATGAAAAACTCTTTGCCATCTTTGTCTAAAAGGATTTGATAAAGAGCGTAATGAATGCTGTCCACGGTTGAAATTTTTTCAACTTGAAAAAATATTTTCATCCTAGATATTGCAATTATTTCTTTTATTAATCACCTTCTTGTTGCGACATAAAAAGTTTAGACTATGCTCGAAACTTTTCTGAATTTTCAGGTTCTTATTTTCCTGATTTCAGTTTTGTGCTTGTGTTTAATGATTTTATCCTAAAATATTGCAATTGAATTACAATATTTGCAAATACAAATTAAATAAACTATATTTGTAATGCTTAAAATGAAAGTTAATTACAAAAAATAAAAATAGAGAATTATGATACTCGAATTCAAAATAAAAAACTTCCTGTCGTTTAAAGACGAAGTGACCTATAGCTTTGAAGCTACAAAAGATAAAAACCTAGAAGAATATTACGTAACCGAAATCGTACCGGGTGTACGTTTGCTAAAACTGGGCATTGTATACGGAGCCAATGCATCAGGGAAAAGTAATTTGATCAGTGCGTTTGAGTTATTGTCATTTCTTGTTGGTAAGGTCAGAACGAATAAAGAAGAGCCAACAAGTTTTGTCCCATTTATGTTTGGCGAAACTAAAGACCAACCCGGAAAACTTGAGTTGGTGTTTTATGCAAAAAACAAAGACGAGGTTTTTCAAAAATATGTCTATTCCATAGTAATAGATTCCCTTGTTATTCGTGAAGAATCTTTACAGTTTTACCCAGGCACCCAACCTGCCACAATTTATAAACGCACTTACGACGAAGAAAGTAAAACTTCGAAAATAGATTTTGGATCAAAAGTTAAAGTCTCGAAGCTAGCAAAAGAGGACATCCAGCTCAAAACGCTAAAAAACATGACCGTATTAGCGGCTCTTAAACAAGTAAATTATGCAATAAAAGAAATAGAAACGGTTATTGTTTGGTTCCATAATCATATTTTGGAATCAGTAGAACCTCATACCAGATTAACTGAATACATTACTGAGAACATTAAAAAAGATTCAGAATTAAAAAGCTTTGCACTTAGTGCACTCAATAATGCACATTTTAATGTTTCTGACATACGGATAAAGGAAGAATTCAAAAAGGTCTCTGAGGAAGTATTAAAAATGGTGGAGTCTTCAAGCTTACCACAAGAAGAAAAGAACGAGATCTTAAAAGATAAAGGATTTGTAAAGGTTGAAGTTGAATTTGAACACACCATAATTGAGAACGACAAAGAAGAGAAGTATTATTTGCCTATTGAACTTGAATCGAAAGGGACTGAAAGATATCTTGGATTGACAGCTCCTTTCTATGAGGTTTATAAAAACAATGCGTTTCTAACTATCGATGAAATCGAATCGTCGATGCACGCTTTATTGGTGAACCACATGCTCACTGAATATTTAAAAAATGGACGGAAAGCACCCTACGCACAACTGCTGGTGACCACACACAACATCTCACTGTTAAATGAAAAGGATTTGATTCGGAAAGATGCCATCTGGTTTACCAATAAAAAGAAAAATGGATCGACAGAACTTTACTCTTTAGCAGATTTTGATATTCGCAAAGAGCTTTCGTATTATAATGCTTATAAGTTGGGCAAGTTTGGGGCAATACCTAATGTTGATTAAGGATGGGAATGAAGAAAACACATATCAGTTGTGCCGTACTAGGCGACGGGCAAACCGAGTATTATTATTTAACCCATCTCAGAGACATTAAGGGTTTTAATTTTAGAATTCGCCCCCGCTTGTTTAAAAGCATTACCATTGAGGAAGCCGACAAGCTGATTAAGGAGTTGATTGCCAAAGATTTTGATATGGTCATCTATTTCACCGACTACGACACTATTGTAAAGCAAGGAAAAATTGAAAAGTACAAGAAGATAGTTGGCAAATATGAGAAACGGGCTGATGTGATGATCTGTGAAAGCATGCCAAGCATTGAATTCTGGTTCTTGCTCCACTTTATTAAAACCACCCGCAATTTTCAAAATGCCGATGAGGTAGTAAAAGAGCTGAAAAAGCACATCCCCGATTTTTCTAAGGAAACTAGTTTCCTCGAAAAGAGAAAGTGGGTTGATGAGCTATGTACCAATGGCAAGTTATCCGATGCTTTGAAACGTGCTTCGGAAATATTGGCAGAAAAAGCGAAAGGCCATACAGGAGATTACTTTCCTTACACTAAAAATGGGGAAGGGATTAGGTGGTTGGAAAACAACAAAACAGTCGGATCAAAAAATGAAGGAATATGACATAGAAAAACATAAGGCATAAAACAAAAAGTGAATACTCTTAGATTCTTGGCGGAACGGTGAGCATTCACTTTTTTGAGCGGATACTGATTTCAAGGAAATCGTCAAACCTTGCCGGGTTTGTTATATCCCATTTTGAGTTCGTGAAAGTAATTTTTCTTTTTAAAAAAACGAAAAAATGAATAAAAATGTTCATGTCGTTCCTCACAGTGGAGATTGGGCTGTGAAGGTCGAAGGCAATGATAGGGCAACGAAAGTTGTTCCCACACAAAAAGAGGCAATTGGAATTGCCAAAGGTATCGCTCAGAAAAACAATTCTGAGTCAGTTATTCACCGTCCTGACGGAAGGATTAGGGAAAAGAATAGTTATGGTTCTGATCCCTTTCCCCCTAAAGGCTAAAATTTAAATTTATGGATAAACATATTTCTTCGAATCAATTTGTAGAATTCGAAACAAAGAAAACAGAGAAAGGTAAATTACGAATTTTGAACCAACAAAAGATTCCCAATTCGTTGTTGATCCCATGGTATCAACGAGCTAAAGCTTGTTTAAAGAAGAGTCTGAAATCTGGCGGAGATTTATCTCCAATTTTGGAAGGAATGGAAATCTTGCAAAAAAGTGTGCCATCCAACAAACGGCAAATGATAGATAAAGAAGTCTCCTTAAAGGTTCTTCAACAGTATTGTGAGATGGCACTACCAAGTTTCATTCAGGATAGAAATTTTGAAGTAGTTAAGCTCAATCAGAAAGTTGTTCGAATCAAGGGCCTTGATATTTCACCATCGCCTGAATTAGTTTTCAAATTTAGAGGATCGGATGGAGAAACAACTTATGGTGCAGTAAAGGTTCATATAAGTAAGAGCAAACCATTCTCATTACAATCAGCAGAATTGTCTTCAACCTTGTTGTATAATTATTTGAAAGATGTTTTAGATGAGAATTCCATAGTTGATCCATCATGCTGTTTCACCATTGATATTTTTGGAGATAGGATTGTTCCTGCTCCACTAAATGTAAGTGAATACAATCAAAAAGTTGAAAAACTTTGCGAAGAGATTGTTCAGCTTTGGGATGCAGCATAGTAATTGATCTGTTTTAGAGTAAACCCAGTTTGAAAATAGCTGGGTTTACTTATTATTGAAAATTCTTACGGCCTTATCTTCCCAAACAATCCCATCAACTTGGTTTGATAGATTTCAGAAATTTGATCCTGATTTTCGCCTATGGGTTTTACCGGAATCAAATCCATTACTTCGGCAGGAGTCAACCCTGAATTGAAATAGAGTTTATTGGCGCGCTTCAATGTTGATTTCACTGTGTCGGAGGCTTCTTCTGCTGTAAGTCCGCATTGCTGGGCAACTTTTTGAATTTCCTCCATCTGGAACCAGAAATAGGTTGGTAACATGGCCGAAACAATGGCGTAACCTTCCAACTTCGACTCATCGGTCTCGATGGTTTTGCCCAACGGTTTCAGCAATTTCTTGATTTCCTTGCGGTCTTCCTTTTCTATATCGGGAGCAAAAGCAATGGGGTTGTACCCTTCGTTGATGTACGATGTGGCGTTGGGAATCATGCGCGCAATGTATTTGCTGCTCACTTTCGACGCAATTTTTTCGATGGTGATTTTTGGGGCCAACGAAATCAGTTCTGTTTCTTCGGAAATCACTTCGGCAATTTTGTCGAGCGTTTCCATAATTACGGGTGGGTGAAGTGCAATGAACACCGTTGGCTGACTGGCAGCGTGCAGCAATTCGCCAGTTTCGATAAACGGAAACTGCTCTTTCAACGATGTAAGAACTTCGGGGTTCGAGTCGTAAACCACCACACTTTGCAGTTCAACTTCGGCGTTGGTAAACGCTTTGAGGAAAATTTTGGTGATGCGGCCACCACCGATAAAACCAAGGGCATTTGTTTTCATAGTATGTTGAATTTTATGTTTGTATGAATGTTTCGTAGTTACAATATCCAGTTAAATAGGTATCCCAGTAAAATGATGAAAATAGTTATTGTTCCAAAGAAAATACCTATGAGTTTCCATGTCATTACTTTTTTGAGCAGGGTTGCTTCGGGCAACGAAAGCCCAACAACAGCCATCATGAAAGCTAAGGCTGTGCCCAGTGGAACACCTTTGGCCACAAAAACCTGAATTACGGGTACAATTCCGGCGGCGTTTGCATACATCGGAACGGCCAAGATTACTGCCACTGGAACTGCGTACCACTTATCGGCCGAAAGGTATGTGGTGAAGAAATCTTCGGGAACGTATCCGTGCATGGCAGCACCAATGGCGATTCCAATGAGTACATATACCAACACTTTGCGTACAATGTCCCAGCCCTCGCGCACAATTCCGGGCAGGCGGTCAATGAAAGGCGTGTGTTCGGCTTCCCATTCCTCTGTTTCTTGTTCGCTTTGAATTTGAATTTGTTTCACCCAGTCGCTCAGGTATCTTTCAAGTTTGAATTGCCCAAGTATGAAGCCGCCAATTGTTCCCAATAGAATTCCACTTAGGGCATAAACGAGCGTGGCTTTTAAACCAAACAGTCCAAGGAACATAGCAACTGCTACTTCGTTTACTAAGGGCGAGGTGATTAAAAACGAAAATGTTACCCCAAGAGGGATACCACCTTTAACAAAACCTAAAAATAACGGTATTGATGAGCAAGAACAAAATGGCGTAACTGCACCGAACAACGATGCCAGAAAGTATTGCAGTCCGTACATCTTTTTTGTATTTAAATAGTTGCGCAGCCTGTCGATAGGGAAGTAGGCGTTTACAATTCCCATTAGCGAACTAATCAGAAAAAGTAAGATCAGTATTTTAATGGTGTCGTAAAAGAAGAAGTTGACCGAAGCGCCCAAATGCGACTCGGGATTCAAGCCTACGAGTTCATAAATCAGGTAGTCGATCAGCGGTTGTAAGTACACATACAAAACAATCATCGCTGGAACGACAAAGGCAATTGCCAAAAGTATTTTTCTATTTCGAGTCATATTATTTCATTCTTCGTAGTTCGTAAAAACACGAACATTATTTATAAAAAAATTATTGTTTGAGAACGTTTATAATTTCAAAACAACCATGCTGATTATCTTTCAGGAATTGATCAATTGCGTTTATGTAGGTTGAAAGCACATTCGCAAAGTCTTTGGATCTCAAATTTCCACAGCGAACCCAAATGATTTTAGGCGGGAAGCCAAGCAGAAGGTTTAAGTCGTTAAAGTCGGAATCTTGAGTTACGATGGTTATAGTTGTTTTTTCTTGCAAATTCCCAAATTTCGCGCTCAGAATTATCCCGTAATCCTTCAAGCTTTACTGAGGTTGAACCTTGGTATTGTTCTGGAAGCATAGCCAGAACTTTATGAGATATGTTTTGATCAAACAAAAGCTTCATACCGCAATCTGATAAATCTTATTCTCACGGTCAGCGGCAAAACTTAAGGCAGCGTAAATGTCCGACTCCTTTAATTCATCGTAGTCAGAAATAATTTCTTGAATGGTCATTCCAGATGCAAGCCAGCCCAGAATATCCTGAACAGTAATTCTCATGCCCCTAATACAAGGTTTTCCACCTCTTTTGCCTGGCTCTATTGTAATAACTGATTTATAATCTTGCATATCAAAATTTTGAGTGAACAACAAATTTACGACAATGTCTCCAAAGTTACAATCGTTCTTTTACAAGAAAAAGATCACCACAAAGTAAATGCCTACGCTAATAAAAAGCACAGCTACCACGCGGCGGAACCATAGTTCGAAGGTTTTCAGTCGGTTGTAAACTTTTCCCAGCGAACCTACCGAGAAGGCGATGAACCAAGCAAACAGAATTACCGGAATGCCCGTGGCCAATGCAAATACCAGTGGTAAATACAATCCCGATGCGCTGCTGATGGTCATGGGAATGAGCATGCCAAAATAAAGCACGCCGCTGTACGGACAAAAGGCCAGCGCAAACACCATCCCTAAAAGCAAAACGCCCCAGAAACCTTTGTTGGCTCGGTTCTCCATTTTCTCTGAAATAGAACCAAGACCGGGAATTTTCACCCAGTTGAAGGCGCCAATCATAAATAACCCGATAATGATGAGCAGCGGTCCCAGCAATTTTTCGCCCCAAGTTGAAAAGAACCCTTCAAAATGAAACTGTTCGGCTCCGAAGAAGAAAATCAGTCCGAGTAAGGTGTACGAAACGGCACGACCTAACGTGTAAATCAGTCCGTTGTAGAATACCTTGCGCCGACTTTCAATGTCCTTGCTGATAAACCCGATAGCCGTAATGTTGGTGGCCAACGGGCAGGGACTGACGGCTGTCATCAGTCCCAACAAGAAGGCCGACCAAATGGGGAACTGTGAATTTTCGAGAAAATTTTGCAGTATCTCCATGGTTTACAAGCTTTCGATGGTCGATTTAAGTTTTTCTTTGAATTTGTCGGGATTTGTTCGGGCATTCAAAAATGCATCGTTTGTCAAGTCAATTACTTTATCGCCTTTGACGATCAAAAGTGTTTGTCCGCTCACTTTGTATTTTTTCAGAAGTGCATTTTTCTTGTCCTGCTCGCTGTCTATCGACGAGAACGGGATTTTGTTGCCGTAAGCATCCTTCATAACTTCTTTTGTCACATCTTCAACGGCCATGCAGGTGGCGCAACGGCGGGTTGCATGGAAGTAATAAGCAGAAATTCCCGATACATCTTTAGCGCTTTGAGTACATTTGTTTGCTTCGGTTTTATCGCAAGCTTTGGCGGCATTTTTGCAGCATTGCGCTTGTGCTGATGTGATTGCGAACAGGGCAATCAAACTAAAAATGGCAATAATTTTCTTCATGGTATTCTATTATTTGGTTATTAAAAGTTTAATTTCTTCAACAGTTGGTACTTTTCCTTTTACAACAACTTTGCCATCGATCACGAGCGCAGGAGTGGTCATTACTCCGTAGTTCATAATCACAACAATGTCGTCGACTTTTGTAACGGTGGCATTTACACCTGCTTCAGCTACTGCTTGCAAGGTAGCTTTCTCAAGCGTTTTGCACTTTGGGCAACCTGGGCCAAGGACTTTTATTTCCATAGTAGCGGGTTTTAAATTTTGTAAATCCATTTTTGAATTTATTAGTTGTGACTGACTTTTTATTATTTTATTCGCAATTCGCAAAACAACGAACTTAATTCGCAAAAAAATTAGAGCTTTAAAAACTCTTTAAACAAGAGTTGAGCTTCGGCCCAGTTTTCTTTATTGATACAATACTTGATTTTTGGGGCTTCAATTTCTCCCTGAATCAATCCAGCATCTTTCAACTCTTTTAAGTGTTGCGAAAGGGTAGACTTGGCTATGGGTAGTTCGTCGCTAAGGTTGCCACTATAACAGCATGCTTGTTTTGAAAGCAAATCTAAAACATACACACGAATCGGATGCCCCATTGCTTTAGCATATCGAGCAATCTTCTCTTGTTTCTGCGTTGTAACTTCTTTTGACGTCATTTCTGTTCGTTAATTTACGAACAAAGATATATTCATTTCTGATACCAACAACAGGTAATACTGAAAAATTTATTTTAGGCAAACTGGGGTGTTATAATAATTTAGATAACCGTATTTGTACATACCATTTTTGGGGTATGCATTATACCATATAAAAGGGATTGATACATAGATTAAACCACCGTTATTTTGTCTCAACAATAACAAGTTGAATTGAGAAAGTCTCATTTTTAACCATAAAAACAGTATTTAATATGTCGGATTTAACATTTAGAATTAAAGGAGAGGCTCAAACGGCTGCCCGCTTTTTAGCAAATGCTCGTAAGTTTAATATAGTTGTTGATGAACCACCAGCACTTGGAGGTGATGATCTTGGAGCAAGTCCCGTAGAATATCTTTTGGCTAGTTATGCAGGATGTATCAATGTCGTGGCTCATTTAACAGCTAAAGAAATGAATATAAAAGTTGAAAAACTTCGTATTTCAATTAGTGGAAATATTAATCCTGCGCGACTTTTTGGACAATCGGATGCTGAACGAGCTGGTTTCAAACAAATTGATGTTGTTTTTGAACCCATAACAGATGCTTCACCTGAATTAACAGAAAAGTGGATTGAGACAATAAAAAATAGGTGTCCTATCAATGATAATCTAACTTCACCAACGCCAATATTTTTCAAATTAGTTTAAGAACCAATTCTAAACCGTTATCAAGTTTTGTGAGAATTATTGTGTTAAACAAACTTGAACTAAAAAAAATAAACCCCGTCACAATAGTGATGGGGTTTTTGATTTTTAGCTAATATCCAGCTAATTATTTCATAAACTTTTCAGTGCCTAAAACCTTATTGCCCAACAAAAGTTTGCCTATGTAAATACCATTCCCAACGTGCGAAACATCAATAATGCAACGCTGTCCAGGGTGCAAATCTGTGATTTTCTTTTTTAACAGAACCTGACCTTTTATGTTGCTAATTTCAAAGCTCAAATTGCTGCTTTCTATATCACCAATCTGAAGGGTCAATGTTTCATTAACTCTGTTTGGGTAAAGCTTAAATTTTGTTGACTCAGTTATTGAATTAGTTGAGGTTTTCAACGATATGTTTTCGCTATACACCACATTCCCAATAGCATCTTTAAGGATTAGGTTGGGTTTGTTCGAGCCACAATTAATTTTTTGGAGCGGTACATTTTCACCTGAGTATACCGAACCATCGCAAAGAATCCACTCAACAGAGTAAGTACTGTCCGGAATTTCATAATCGATATAAGAATCGTTGCCCCTGATACTTATCCACCAATTAATTGGGTCGAGCTGAATCTCGGTAACTGTTCCGTCGGAATTAAAAATTATTGACCCTGAAAATTTGCATCCATCAGCAGTTGAGGCCGTTACTGTATATGTTTCAGTTGGGCACATATTGGTCATTAACGAACCATCAACAAACAAGCCATCGGCTCCCGAAGTCCAATAATAATACTGAACATCAGCAGGCAAATCGCCATCAACAACCTGTGCCGTAACAGTTCCAATGCATGCCGAAGCCCATTCGGGGAAATTGGAATCATATCTGAACTTATATTTGTCGCATACTGGTTCAGGAAAAATAGTATCAATAATTACTTGTGGTATCCAAACTGTTTCGCACAAGGTATTTACACACCCCTCGTTGTTTGTCGTAGTAAGGCAAACTTTTTGAGTTTCTTTGAAAGCATCGAAATTAACCACTAATTCGCGGTCGGTACTTGTAGTTCCATCTTCAAACTCCCAAAGCCAGCTTACCGCGGCATCGTTAGTAGCAACAAGCTTAAACGGAACAACTTCGGGAATTGTAACCACATCTTCTGCTTCGTAAAATTTGAACCACGCCGTGCATTTATCTTCGGGGTAGGTTCCTGTATAAAGGTCGATAACCTCGCACCATGAGCTTTCGCAACCGTCGGTAGTTGTAATTGTTAGGCAAATAGTACGTATATGGTTCTGATCGCCAAGAATTGAATCTTCAGCTGTTGGGAAATTAAAAATATGAGTTGGATTTGCTTCATCGCTCGATGTTCCGTCACCAAAGTCCCATAGATATTTAGCCACAGGGTTTTCAGTTTTAGAATAAAAATCGAGAACTAAGGCAGGTGCAAAAGTTTGAACAGCGTAATTGATCGTATAACCAAAAGCAACAAAACAGTCGGAGCTTGTTGTGTCGCCCAAATTTATATCACCGCCCGATGGATTGATATATACGGCTTGACACAACTCATCGGAACAACTATCGGCACCAAGCACAGTAAGGCATACTTTGCGCTCGGTGCGACTGAAATCGAAAGTCATTTCAGGTTCAAATTCAGTACTTGTAATGCCATCGCTAAAATTCCAGAGGTAAGATTCCGAATCAGAATTTCCCATGTTGACAAACTTAAACGATGCAGTTTGTGCCAGCGAATCGAAGCCTGTTTGGTAAAAATAGAAATCCGATTTGCAGGTTTTTCCTCCATCTGCAGGAATGTCGTAAATGTTGATGAGTTGAGAAAAAGTTGATTTACAGCCTTCGGAGGTAACTATTGTAAGCGAAACTGTACGGTATGGATTGATTTTCACCAAAGAACCGTTGGGCGTTACAGGAAGGACATAAACGTGCGTAGGATGTTTCTCTGTGCTAATTTCTTCATCGCCAAAATCCCAGAACCATTCAGTAACTTTTCCGTCCGACTCATCAAAAAAATTAATGGTTGTGGAAGGAACATCTGACTGTACTTGACTATTGACAGTGTAATAAAAACGGGCTTTACAATTGCCTGTATTTATGCTATCATTTTGTGCGCTAACTGCAACTGAGGCAATAATAAACGCTAAAAGCAACAGTTTTTTCATTCTTATTATTTCGGTGTTAAATTATTGAATATTTGAACGTTCGAATGAAACTAAAGCTGTTGAATCCGACTATTAACTAAGCTGAACTGTGTTAATAATGATCGCAACATGCTTGTTTCATTTTACTTGTCGATGATTTGAACATGCTAAAGATGCAAATAGATGAAACAAGGTTGCGTGGCTTGAAGTTTTTTTATTGATATCGAAAACTATTGATTCGAAAAGGGTTAAAGCAGAATAATATTAACCCGAAGTTTGATTCTGTGTGTAATTCTACTTCAAAAAAACTCTCATAAACAGTAGTCATCTGCTTAAAATCAATAGAAATAAATCTTTATTCCCATCGAATTTTGCATTGAAGATTACTGTTTACAAGAGACCTTTAATTGAATTCTTCTATTGATTCGAAATATTTTTTTCTTTTTGAGGGAATATCAGCGATAACGCAACAGAAATAGCCAGTATCCCAATAATGGTAAGCAAAGAATAGGCCGTTGGAATTTTATAAATTCCTCCTATCAACATCTTTACCCCAACAAAAACAAGAATGGCAGACAAACCATATTTCAGGTAATGGAAATAGCTTGTAATGCCGGCTAGTGCAAAATAGAGAGCCCTTAACCCCAGAATTGCAAAAACATTGGATGTGAAGATGATAAATGTATCGGATGATATGGCTAGGATTGCAGGAATTGAATCGACTGCAAAAATTAAGTCGGTAAATTCAACCACGAGTAAAACTATAAAAAGCGACGTGGCATAAACTTTAGTGCCAATCTTGGTGAAAAAACTACCATTGTGGTCGCGATCGGTTACTGGAAAGAATTTCTTGAAAACACGAACTAATGGATTTTTTTCTGGATCGATCTTTTCTTCTTTCTGCACCAACATTTTGAATCCGGTAAATACCAAAAAGGCACCAAACAGATAAATAATCCAGTGAAATTTATTTAGTAGTGCAACGCCTGCAAATATAAAAATGGCTCGCATAATAAGAGCGCCAATAATTCCCCAGAATAAAACTTTGTGCTGGTATTTAGGTTGAACATTAAAAAAGCTGAAAACCAGAATGAAAACAAATAAATTGTCGATACTTAAAGACTTCTCAATAACATAGCCAGCCAAAAATTCGAGGGCTTTTTCTTTCCCCATAAGCCAATGGATTCCACCTGCAAAAAGTAAGGCAAGCATAATCCAGATTGCGCTCCAAGTAAGGGCTTCCTTAATTTTCACTTCGTGCGACTTGCGATGAAATAGTCCCAAATCAACAACCAACATTACAATCACAAAACCAATAAATCCGATCCAACTCCAACTATTAATTTCCATATTTTGATTTTTAAAGAATATTTAAAACAATAACAAAAATAACCACAGTAGCAATAGCAATTATTACCGATGGTTTAACCTTATAATTGATGATTTTGTTCACCCTTGGACCAATTTTGACAATAAGAAGTGCAAGTAGATAAAACTTTATTCCTTGACTAACTAAAGTTGTAATTGCAAACACCATAACATTAATATCGAATATCCCCGAAGAGATTGAAAAGAGTTTATACGGAACAGGAATGAACGAAGCAACAAACAGAATTCCAAATCCCCATTTGTCGAACTGAACTTGCATAGTATCATACACCGCTGCTGAGAATCCTGGAATATGATCAGTAATAAATTGCGCCAGCGGAGTAAAACTGCCACTGCTGTCGAGCCACGCAAAATAACCAATACTATACCCGGTTAGTGCCCCAAGCAAGGTTGCAATAGTGCCATAAAGTGCATTCATATACACCTTTTTAATATTTAGCATTCCTAAAACCAAAAAAAACATTGGTGTTGGCATTGGTAAACAACATGCATCGGTATAGGCAACAAAAAACAGAGCCCAAGCTCCCCATTTAGTATTGGCCCATTGCAAACTCCATGTTTGCAGGTTTTGAACCCATTTCTTCATTATATAAAAGCTGATAAATGATTTTTCACAGCATCGGTGTGGTGCTGCATTAATTTGATTGACTTTTTGCTGAACTATTCAGCAAAATTTTAAAGAAAATGTCGCTAAAATTTTGGCGGTTGCCAATCAATACGAGTAAAATGAGAATTCAAAATGAAATGTGTTTGACTAACAAACTCAATAAGAAAAACATCTAAAAAAGTTGATTCTGTCATTGGTTCGAGTTGATCATCGTCTAAAGAATCGTCGTGCGATCCTATATTATTCTCTGTGCTAATTGAATTTGAGACTACACAATTGTTTTGTTGAATATCGACATAAGCATTCGCTAAAAGCCCAAGGCAACATAGTACAGTTGCCATTAGGAATATTTTAAATACTATGCTCTTTCTATTTTTCATTCACTGCAAAAATAGTATTGTACACCAATGGTATATTATGCTAATGTTAATATTCACTGTTTAGGTTTTATTGAACAAGCATAAGCGTTACCTATCGTAACTTATTAAATGAAATAAAAGAAGGCTGCACATGGCAGCCTCTTTTATTTTATCGTAAACCCAAATTAAATTTTCCCTAATTCCTAGTTATTGTTGGTTGCTGCTTTTTGCGGATCACTTGAATCCGACCTATCGTATTTGCAACAATCATGCAAAGCATTGTATGTTTCGTCTGAAGCTTTTACCTGCGGGGTGTCGTGCCCTGCTTTAGCAATAGTTGCTTCAATGGTTTTAAGATTTGTTTTCGAATCATCAAACGTTAACTGAAGCACTTTAGTTTCTTTGTTCCAGTTGGCTTTTGAAACGCCACTAACACTTTTGGCTGCCTTTTCAATGCGGGTTTTGCACATGCCGCAATTCCCTTTAACATCTAATTTCTCAGTCCTTTTCTCGGCATAAGCGGTTGCAGTTCCAATCAGGAAAACAACAGCTAATATTATAAATTTTGTTTTCATTCGTTTGTTTTCATTTTAAGTTATTGTTTATCAATTGGATCGAAAGTCGTTTCTTCGATCATCTATGTCACTACTCATGGAACTCGCAGAGATTATACATATCCTTATAGTGGCTTCAGTCATGCTCGTTTCATTCTTTTGTATATTAATGTGTTAAAATGTTTCTATTCTCGATTAATAGTAAATCTGATTCCTGCATAAAGTTTACGTCCATGAACAGGCCCCCAAATCATTGTTCCGTCGAAATTGTTTCCAAACGGATCGTTTGCGGCAACTACAGGATTGTGCATCATGAAATTGAGCAGGTTTTCGCCACCGGCATAAATACTCCATTGTTTGAAATTCTTGGTGATTTGCCCATTAAGAATTGTGTAAGGTTTAAATTCCTCTTCCCACAGCGGGTTTACTTTATCCGGATCAGGAAGTCGTCCTCCACCATTGAACTGGCTTGTAAAGTCGAACTGCCATTTGCGGCCCAAAGTTGCATACGAAACACTTGCTAACCCTTTGTAACGGCTGTTTAATGGCATCTCACGTAGTTGGCCATCAATTGTCTGTTTTACATCGTTTAACCGATAAGCAACATTCAATGTGAGGTTCTCAATAGGTTCATAAGTAACCTCGGCCTGAAAAGCATTGGAAAAAGATGCTCCGTCGAGGTTTGTAAAAGCTACTATATGCGGGTTTTGATCAACATTTTTGATCACTTGATTAATAAAATTGGTGCGATAATAATCAACAGTAAAGCTGAGCTTTTGTTCGCCAATTGGGATTTGAGCGTTAAGGCTTGTTCCAATGTTTACAGCTTCTTCTTGCTCTAAATCATTGTCAACCAGAACTTCGCGTGAGCTTGCCAAAAGGTAGCTGTTCTCGGCAAGAGGAATTGAAGTTCGGTAGCCTTTCCCTGCCGAAGCTCTCCAGGTAAACCCTTCGATTATTTCCCATTTTGCATGTACGCGCGGAGTAAAGAATAAGCCATATTTTGTGCTGTAATCGGCCCTTAATCCGGCAAGAATATTCAATTTATGTTCGAGGTTTAAATTGTATTCATAATAGATGCCCGGCACCAATTCGGTGGTTGAAAACGACTGATTGTTAAGCTTCTCGTCGAACGAATCGGCCAATAGCGAAGCTCCTGTTTTGAATGTATGCAGGTCGGAACCAAAATTTCCTTGATAAATCAAATTGAAATAGCCATTGTATTGTGTTCCATTGTAGGTTTTTTGCCCATAAATTGCGTCCTGATTATGGTACCATCCCGAGAGTTGGAGGCCTAAACTAGTTCCGGTACGTTCAAGCATATAACCGTTTTTTGCATATACTTCATAACGATTTGTTTTGATACCAATTCCATACAAATTATTGTTGCCATTTTCAAAAGCACCAACTTGTCCTGCTTTGCGGTCTTCGTTCAAAATCTTTACGCCAATTTGAAAATCGCCACCATCTTTCCGAATTTTTTCCCATCGATTAATGAAATTGATTTGATTCATACGGGGCATATCAAGAAAGTTGTCGTGGTTGCCATCTATTTCGCTGTTTTGATTTTCGCCATGAAGCAGAATCATTGTCGAAAGACTGTCGGTGAGCTTGAACGAGGCATTCAGGTTGGCTTCTGCCCTAAGTTCGGAATTGCCATAAAGGTTGAAATGAACGCGTTCGTTGCTATTCGACTTTTTATATTCAACATTTATTTGCCCAGTAACTGCTTCGTACCCATTTACTACCGAAGAGGTTCCTTTCGAAATTTGTATCGATTCCATCCACGAGCCGGGAATGTAACCTAAGCCATAAGGTGCTGCCATGCCGCGCAACGAAGGAATATTTTCAGACAAGGTTTGCACATAAATCCCCGATAAGCCAAGCATCTTTATCTGTTGGGCGCCGGTAACGGCATCGGTATAAGCAACATCGACCGAAGCATTGGTGACAAAACTTTCTGACAGATTACAGCAGGCTGCTTTTTGCAATTCAGTAACAGTCACTTTTGTTGATTGCACCGGATTTAACGTAGAAAGATATTGCCCTTTGGGACGTTCCTTTACAACAACCTCGTCGATCGAAAGATTCTTTTCAAGGTAAATTGTAATTGGAGTTGAAGTATCGTGTACATGAACTGTATCTGAAAGATAACCTACAAAAGATACAATCAGGTTATGATATTCCGGTCCTGTTTTGATAGCGAAGTTACCTTCAGCATCGGTAGTGGTTCCGGTAGTTGACCCTGCCCAATAGACATTGGCGCCTACCAACACTTCGTTTTTATTTTCTTTATCAACAATTTTTCCTTTAATGAGAGGGCTCACTGCAAAACTGCTTAGCGACACCCATATTGACAAAAAGGTAATAAGTATTCGTTTATTTATCTGCCCAAAACTTCTAACAGGCTGAAAGTCTATTATATTGAAATATTGATTTTTAGAAGAAATCTCTTCCGGGTGGAACTCATTTTTGTTCTGTCCGTTTGTATATGCGTTTTTCTGCAAATATGTTCGTTTCATAGTTGTAAAATTTGAATGTTAATCATTAAAATATCTTATTAATCTACACAAGGCAAAGTAATTACCTTTGGAAATCGATAGCTTAATGTTAAATCAAATTCGGAATACGCAAATAGAAACGAGTAGTGATCTTCCCGAAAGTGGTGGGGGAGAGTTTATTACATGAAAAGCTTGTTGAGGAGTGTCCTTTTGCTGTTCGTCGAAAATATATTGAACAGGAGCAAGGTCTGTACTAAAAAGCTGAAAGGCAAAATTATAAGCTGTTGTTGAAAAATCATCGTGTATTTTAAAGTTGACAACTTCGTTATGACAGTCCTTGCAATTGCCCTCACAACAAGAATCATGAACAACATCGACACTTATTGATTTAAAAGTTGAACCGCAATAATGTGCGTAAATAGTTATTCCTGTTGAGGTTGCCAACAGTAGCATTACTAGAGTAATATGAACAACTTTACGAATCATTTTTATAATTTGATGCAAATATATGTTATCCTATTGATGTGATAGCATAAATTGATTTTTTTAAGTTTTTTTTAACATGAAACGAGCATGGCTGCGAAATTAATTCTAAAAGTAGGCCGCACAATTGAAAATCAGCGAAGCTAATCGTAGATCAGCGAAGCTAAAAGTGTATGAAACGAAGTTCTGTGAAACAAAAATATAAGTTCAAGAGGAAACCTCGTAGTATGCGAAATCCATGAGAACATTCAAATATTCAATTAATTAACACCGTTATTTTCTCATGAAACGAGCATGGCTGACGGCCACAACAAGGATATGTATAATCTTAGCGAGTTCCATACGTGGAGGCATAATGTTCGAAGAAATAACTTTTGAACCAACAGATATATAGTAACTTAATACAGATATATACGGATGAAACGAGCATGGCTGATGATTCATTATTCAATGAGGCTTAGCAAAAGATGATTGGAGAAACAGAATTTGGTGCATTGTTCCATGTAGTTATCATCCAGATTGTTTGGAGCTATAATTAGTTTCTCGGCAGTTCGAATTAATAAATCTCGTGAGATTCTTCCATTAAAAATTGCATAAAAAAAGACGCCGATTTGTTAACCGGCGTCTCTCCTTTAAATTTATTTGGTTTAGTGCGCTCTAAAATTCCATTTAGAATTGTCGCTATTCATATCGAATGGTGCAAGTGTTGGTGTGCTGTCGCCAATAGAGTACAGCGCCAACTTTTGGTTCGAGTTAGGAACCACTTTGGGCATAATGCGGTAAGTTCCATCGGTTAGCTGTTCAATGCGCCACAATTGTTCGGGAGCGCCGGTAAAAGCAGGAACGGTAATTACTTCGGCATTGGCAGTTGCGGCCAAAGCGCGTTCGGTACCAGCAATCACAATTTTGAAGTAAGGGCCACCCAAATATCCACCAGCTTCCGGTACTGCGGTAATGGTCCATTTTTGGTGTGGGCGGAACATATAGTCGCCAATGCGCACATCGATGTTGCCTTTGGGCCAAGTGTCAATCACTTCGCTCAGTTGTTGTGCTGGTAAAGATGTGATAGGTTCATTGTTGTCTTGGCCAAAGCCGCGACGAGTGTTAGCCATACGTACAAAATCAACCGTTAGTTCTAAAGCATAACCTCTTCGTTCCGATTCAATTTCGTAAGTTCCTTCTTTGAAATGGTCGCCGGCAATAGGCCAGCCGTTTTTCCACAACAACGGACGGACTGCCAATACACTGCGTCCGCTTTGGTCTAAATCGGCTTCATAATGCATCGATATTTTTTCAACTCCATCTTCTACAACGAAACGTCCAAAGTGGCCTGGGCCTGTAACGCGTCCGCCAGCGGCGACCACCATTTTGCCTCCACCCTTAAGCATTTCGCGTCCCATATTGTCGATATAAGGACCGGTTACTTTTTTCGAGCGTCCAACTACAATGTTGTAGGTCGAGTTGGCGCCATCGCAGCAGGTTCCGTGTGTGCCAAGTAAATAATACCAGCCATCGCGATACTCCAATTCAGAAGCTTCGCAGTCAATTGCAATGTCAATTGCTTTGTTACCTTCTACACGCGCTCCAGTTTTCGGATCGAGTTCAACCAGACGGATAAACCCGAAATAGGTTCCGTACGAACACCACAAACGGCCGTCGGTAGGGTCGAGTAGGAGACCTGGGTCAATGGCATCGCAATCTTCCATTCCCTCGGAAGAAGCCACAACAATAGATTCGGTAAATTTGAAATCGGGCGATTTTGGGTCAAGTGTTTTGTTCCACATAGTGTTGATTTTGCCATTGTGACCACCGCCTAAGCCGCCACCAGTTGAGCCAAAAACAACCAGGTACCGATCGCCAATTTTAATGGCATCGGGTGCCGCTCCACGACCGGGGCGTTCAGCACCACCGTTCCATGTCCAGCCGTCTTCCGAAATCAATCCGCCACCACCGGTTCCAAAGGTGTAATACTTTCCGTCGCACTCCATAATTGTCGATGGATCGTGAATAAATGGTTTTCCAACTTGTGCCGAAACT
>Ga0209373_10001660_pt1 | contig 25065 bp, 27 predicted proteins | sample Higcelweek5metaG_FD_187173 | JGI IMG/M metagenome (GOLD analysis project Ga0209373, IMG submission 187173) | Freshwater pond sediment microbial communities from the University of Edinburgh, under environmental carbon perturbations - High... | ecosystem: Environmental > Aquatic > Freshwater >... | reverse complement strand
AGCCTGCTTTTCATCCTTGTCTGACAGGGTAGAAGTATGACCATGACCGGCGAACAGATTGCCAGCCAGAAGGGATATGATCAGTATGATAGCTAGAAGTTGACGTATCATAGTGGTTATCCTAACGGCTTTATTCGCAAACTACAACACTATTCAAGCGTTATAGTTTGCGAACTGAACCTGCTTTTCAACTACGGGCAGCATCCGGTATCCTCACGAAACTCTTTGGCGACATCTCCACGCAACGCCTCGGCCAGACCGGTCAGGCCATCGGTCAGATAACGTGCGTTATAGCCTTTTGTCCTCAGATAGGTCATCGCAATCGAGGAACGATCCTTGTGGGGACAGGCAGTGACGATGATCTTATCCTTTGGCAGTTCTTTGTAACGCCTTGGCAATTCATTGAGCGGAATAAACAGGCCAAAGCCCATCCGCCAGGCCTTGGTTTCTTCAGGAAAACGGATATCCACCAACACCGCCTTTTTCTCTTCAATCAGCTTCAACAACTGCTTGCTGCTGGCTTTCATATCAGCGCGGGTGTCGTAATCAAATTTGGTTAAAAACGTATCAAAGGCATCTTCAGCAGCAGAAACTGGCAGAACAGAAAGACCAGCTAAGAGCAGGAAAAGAATGATAGTTCGTAGCATGTAACGTCTCCTTTGCAGTACGGCTTAAGGCAACCGTTTTTCACCAACAAAAATAACCTTCAAAATCTCAATCGGCAGTTCACCCCGTTCCTCAGCAATCTTTTTCAGGGTATCTTCAGGTGTTACGCTGATCTTACGTGCTGCAAGTTTTTTGATGGTTGCCGCCTGATCAAGATGGTACTCCAGACAAATAGCAGCCAGTGTCTTGCGCCCCACTCCCTTGCCTTCAAACTGCTGTTGCACCTGTTCAGAGGTCCAGAGCTGTGCTGTTGTCGTCTGCTTTGCTCCTGCCGCTATGGCTGGTGATGCCGGTGAAGGCTGCTGGGCAGCTGAAACAACAGGAGCAGCAGGCGTTTGAGCTGATGTTTTCCCTTCCAGATGCTTCAGCAGTTTATAGATCGCTGCCGGTGACTTACCATTGTTCCTTGAGATATCAAGCAGTTTTTGATCAGGCCCGCTGACCTTGATTCCCTGTTTTTTCAGTTCAGCCAGGGCCATATCCAGCTCAATATCCATCTTTTTCAGGAAGTTATTAAGCGGCAACAGTTCTGCATGACTGATGGCCGGTTCATCATCAGGACTCTTGACCCACGAATCCTTGACCCAGTCGTTCAGCTCAAGGACATAGCTGAGCGGAGGAGTCTTGTAGATCCCCCCCACCGTGCAGAAAATGGTAATCACCGCAGCCGCGGCCAGTTCTGCCTTCAGGGCAACGGTCTTTTTAACCTTGTCCTGGAAGTAACTGACCAGTGCCCGCCAGTTCAGCCAGGTATGCCAAAGACCGGCCAGGGCAAACAGCAGGCTGGTGGTGATATGCATATCACCCCACTGCGACTTGCTGATCCCCCAAAAGGTCCAGTCCAGCCAGTAGGCAACACGCCCCTGGGGAGTGATGAACAGGATGATTCCTGATATGGTCATGATCAGAAAACTCAATGCCGTCAGGAGCGATATGAATCCTCGCAGGTGCAGACGACGTGCTTGTTGGTCAGGTACGATCATTTCAGTGTTCCAATCGTATAGTTAAATATATTCAGATTGTTATGTAATTAAATCAGGCCACCCAGAGCAGATAGATGCCCACTCCGGCCACCACCACGCCACCTAACTGTTTGATCCTGGCGGAGAAGTTGACAATTCCCTGCCGTTTGACAAAGGCCTCGATAAACCCGGTAAAAGTTCCGGCAAAGAGCATCAGCAGACAGTGCCCCATTGCATAGGTAAACAGCAGGGCGGCACCGTACAGCATCTGTCCCTTGGTGGCAACATAGGTCAGGATCACCACCAGCACCGGGGTAGCACAGGGAGAGGAAACCACCCCGAAGAACAGACCCAGTAGGAACGAACCAACAATCCCCCCCTGCTTCGGTTTGAACTCGCGCTTGATCGGCAGCCTGATTTCATACAGACCGATCATCTGTCCCCCCATCACCAGAGCCACGATACCGGCGGCCACGTACCACCAGCCACCCATGGTGCCGAACATGGTCCCCAACAGTCCGGCAGCCATGCCAAATGCGGTGAAGGTCAGTGACAGTCCCAGGATAAAAGAGAGAGAATAGCGGAACGCCTTCTTGCGGTCGCCATCGGCATAGCCCCCCACAAAACCGACCACCAACGGAATGGTGGCCAACACACAGGGAGAAGCCGACGACAAGACACCGGCCAGAAAGACCGCCCCAAAGGCCAGGATTGGATAGAGGGTGACGATCTGCTCGATGTTGTCCAGAAAAGTCACTTCACACCCAGCTTGGTAAAGGTGTCGATGATCGGTTGGCGGTCCATAAAGCCGATATGGCGCCCAGCCTCCTTACCTTTGGCGTCAAAAAAAATCTGGGTGGGAATCATCTGGACCCGGTACTGTCCACCGATCTTGTTGTCCTGCCAGACATCCACAAAGATCACATTGGCACGGCCTTTGTACTCCTTTTCAAGCTGTTCCAGGATTGGAGCCATCTTTTTACAGGGAATGCAACTGCGGGCACCGAAATCAATGATGGTAGGCTTACCTGAGGTAAGGGCAGCCTGAATGGTGAGTTGATTGCCGGAAGGAAGTTCGGCAAAGACGTTGCTTGCCAATAGCAAACAAAAGAGTGTGAGTACGATACGCATCAGAGCATCCCCGCGATCTCTTCCGCTGTGGCCAGCTTGCCGGAGAACAGCACCTTGCCATCTTTCACCAGAGCCGGGGTACTCATCACGCCGTACTTCATGATGGAAGGGATATCTTCAACCTTGACGATCTCTGCTTCTTTGCCTGAAATATCAACCGCCTTCTTGACATTTTCCAACAGGGTCTTGCACTTGGCACAACCGGTGCCCAACACTTCCAGTTTCATGATTTCATGCTCCTTGGGTGGTATGATCCGCTGTTTCATCAGCGGTTGGTTCATTTGGCAACTGTTTCAGCAGTTCTGTGATTTTGGTTGTGAAATGTGCGTGGTTATCCAGCGAGACAGTGCGTACCCGTTGGGCCATCCTGATTGTCTCTTTCAATTCTGCATCAGTTGCGCCTGCCTCACGGGCGGCGTTCAGGTGCCAATCCAGTCAATCCCTGCATTCACTGCCGATTGAGGCGGCAATGCCGATTAGTTCCAGGTGTTTTCGATCAATCATCAAGCACTCTTCCTTCTGAGTAACTTCCCTTCGACTCCGCTCAGGGAACAGTTTGTGCGCTGAGCGGAGTCGAAGCGTATTTCAACTGAGTTATTCACATGATAAAGCGCCGCAAAAACAGCGTGAGTCATTTATAAAACGAAGTGCGACCAAACCGGTTGGCGTCGCTTCCGTATCGTCGGGACTATTTAAGGATGCCACGTGCCTTCATCAAATCACAGGGGTTGCGCTTGACCATCGGGGTGGTAATCCCTTTCTCCTTGGCACGATCTTCCATCTTTTTGTGATGCTCATCCACATATTCCTTGCAGGCAGTATACTCGGTAAAGCTGCGCAGCTTGATCTGATGCTCGGTCCGCTCCTCAGCCGTCATCAACTGCCAGCCGTAGGTATTCTGCTGGCTGCCCTGCCAGCGATAGGGACGGGCCTCGGCAACGGCAAAGCTCATGGCAAGGGCCAGGGTCAGTACAACGGTGGTGATGATCGTTTTCATAGCTTGATCCTCCTTGTGGGGGTAATGCCGGAGACTATTCTCCGGTTGTTTCCACATTACATTGCCTTTATGAAAAACCTGTGCAGCAATTATGAACAATCATGAATGTTGACTCATATAGTTGTTTACGACAGCCTGAACTGTCCCATCAGGTGCTTCAGCTCATCCCCCAGTTTTGAAAGATGGTCGGCATCTCCGGCGGTGGCCTGTGCCCCTTGCGATGTACCCTGAATAATTTCGGAGATACGATGAATATTGTTGGTAATCTCACTGGTGGTGGCGGTTTGTTCTTCTGCAGCGGTGGCAATCTGGCTGATCTGCATAGTAACCGTATTAACCTGCTCCAGAATCTCCATCAATGAACTCTCAAGTTGAGCTGCCTCGGCAGCTCCTTTTTCAGTCCCTCTGACCCCTTCTTCCATGGAGGTAATCGCCTGCTTGGTCTCGTTCTGAATGGCCCGGATCATCTCACCAATTTCTTTCGTAGCACGGGTAGTCCGTTCTGCCAGTGCCCGCACCTCATCGGCCACCACAGCAAACCCTCTGCCCTGCTCACCAGCCCGGGCAGCCTCAATAGCAGCGTTCAAGGCCAGCAGATTGGTCTGATCAGCAATATCTTCAATGGTTTCAACAATAGCGCCGATCTGATCAGAACGGGCTCCCAGTGAACTGATTAACTGGGCGCTGACTTTTGTGCCCTCACCCCGGATACGAATACCGTCCACCGTGTGCTTGACAACCTCAAAACCTTTCTGGGTCGTATCAGCGGCCTGTTGCGCAATCTGCACCGCCATGCTGCAATTACCGGCGATATCATTACTGGTGGCCGACATCTCTTCACTGGCAACCGCCACGGTACCGGCCTGGGCAGCTACCTCTTCAGCGTTATGAGCTATCTTTTCAGCATTGTCGGACATACGGGATGCGGCATCATAGACCTGCAGGGTGTTGCTGGTAGCCCGGCTGATAATGCCATGCAGTTTTTCAGCAAAAAGATTGAAGTTGCTGCAGATTGCACCGATTTCATTCTTCGAAGCATAGGTTAGACGTTTGGTCAGATCCCCTTCGCCTTTGGCGATATCAGACAACATGTTATTTACTTGTCCAAGTGGACCTGTAATCCCTTTAACGGTGATCACCACCATTACAATAGCCAAAGCAAAGGAGAGCAGCACTGCCAACGAGATAACCGTCATAATCTGTTTGGAAAGGGTATCTACCGCCTTGGTCTGCTTCTGAACTTGGGTTTCAATCATTTTGACATGTTCATGCAGGCTTTTGTTCAAGCGCTGCATCTCTTCACGAATCTCCATGATTGTTTCCATGCCTTCTGCAGTTGAGGTCAGTTTACCGCTGGTGATTCCTTCGGCCATCTTTAGAAAGGTGTCGCAATACAGGGTATAATCGGCCTTGATCGAGGCTACTGCTTTTTTATCTTCAGCGCGGATGGCCTGTTTTTCGTACAGTGCCAACCGTTTAACACCATTTTCGCGATACTCTTTCCATTGCCCAATATATCTGCTGACCGCATCAGGATTGGATATACTCATCAGCAGATCTTTTTCGATCCGGCGTAGTTCCAGCAGATTCCCCCGCAGCCGATTGGACGATGACAAAAGCTCTACATCGTTATGCAGGATATCTGAGGTAAGGCTGCTCAGACGGTAGGCTCCACCTCCGCCAACAAAGCCAATTACAAGCACGAGCGCAAGAACAACCCCGAAACCGAAGATCAGTCTCTGGGCAATGGTTAAATTTTTGAACATTCTACCCCCCGAAATTAAAACTTCTTATGTGCCAGTTTGGTTTTGATAAACATGGTAAACTCCACCTCATCCGGAAAACTTATCGCATCGGTCGGGCAGAGCCGAGAGCAGGTACGGCATTCCACCACACAGTTGTACGGGTTTACCACCACGGTTTTGCTGATTGTTTCATCAAAAGCCAGCACGTTGTTTCTGCAGAAATTGACGCATTCCCGACATCCATGATTATGGTTCTTCGTAAACCAACGGCTCTGCCGGTGTGACTATAAAAGGCTATGCCGTTTCGGCGTGATATTCATTTTCTGGCAGAAAATGCCAGAGTGACATCTGCCATAAGGATTTTGAAGTAACTCAGTGTGCTGCTGCAACAAATTGCAGATTTGACTTTGTTTTACAGCCCCTTTTAGGGGCTTTCCTCAAGCCACCGGCTCTGCCGGTGGTCATGACTTCTTCGTCCGGTGCTTCAATAATATTTGGTGTAAATGCAGGGTGCTCCATAGGTGGTTCCTTAGAGAATCATGTTAAACAGATAGCCGACAAAGACGATGGCCGTAGCCACAATACCAAAGAAGGTAAGCAGTAAGCGCCGTTTCAGCACATTGCTGAGTATGATTGCCTCGGGTAAGGACAGTGCTGTTACCGCCATCATAAAAGCCAGCACCGTGCCGATTGCCATTCCCTTTTGGGTCAGCGCAGAGACAATCGGAATTACGCCGGCTGCATTACTGTACAGTGGTACCCCTAAAGCAACCGCAATCGGCACGGCAAAAGGATTGTCGCGACCAGCCCATCTGGCCAAAAAATCCTGGGGCACATAGCCGTGGATAAAGGCTCCCAGTCCAACCCCGATCACTACATAGGGCCAAATCTTTTTCAACAGATCACGGGTGTAGTCACGGGCATAGACCAGCTTATCCCGGAAGGTCAGCTCTTCAATCTCCTGCTGCCCCATCTGCATCTCCCAAACATAATCCTGAACATATTTCTCCATCTTCAGTCTGCCGATCACAATCCCGGAGACAATCGCCACCAACAGTCCGGTGCCGATGTAGATCAGGGCGATCTTCCAACCGAACATGCCCCAGAGCATGATCAGGGCCACCTCATTCACCATTGGTGAAGAGACCAGAAACGAGAAGGTCACCCCCAGCGGTACGCCGGATTCTACAAACCCGATAAACAGCGGCACTGCCGAGCAGGAGCAGAAGGGGGTCACGATCCCCAGCAGGGCAGCCATGATATTACCGACATATTCACGATTATGGGAAAGTATCCGTTTGGTCCGTTCCGGCGGGAAGGAAGAGCGGATAATGGCCACCACAAAGATAATGGTGGTTAACAGCAGGAAGATCTTGATGGTGTCGTAGATGAAAAAGTTGAGGGCTTCACCACCATGGCTCCCTGGCATAAGACCCATGAGGGTAAAGGTGAGATAATCGGCAAATTGCTTAAGCATTGTGGACTCCAATCAAACAGAAGATTAGGCAATATGACTAAATAATCATATAGTCCTTTATCTGCCCGTGAGTCAAGCGACAAAACTGCACGCCCACTGGCACAACCGGGAAAGGGGTTCCGGGTTCTGCCGGTGCCAGCAGGCGTGCAATCGGTTACAACCTACTTCTTACCTTTAAACCGTCCGCCAATGTTCATCGGATCAGCCTTATACCCCAGGGCCTTCCAGTCCATCCGCTTGCCACCCATATGGCATTCACCACACTGCAGGGCATCTTCTTTTAGTGAGACTTCATGTTGGGCTGCAATATAGGAAACTGTCTTCACAAACTGGTGCTTGCCGCTGTAGGGCAGACAGTTGTCAGTACATTTTGCCCCGTTTGCCAGTGCCTTTTCCCAGTTAAAATTGATCCACAGCTCCTTGTACTGCTGGAACGTATTCAGATACTTAAACTTGCTATCCATCGGTTGAGTACCGGTAAAATACTTGTAGGGATAGATCTTGGCAGTCTTGTCCTTGATATCACCAACCGGTTTGGTGATGCTAACCGGCTTGGAAGGGTCTTTGATCTTGTCACCAACCATATAGCGCTCAATCTTGCCATTGTACCAGGCATAGACCGGCACCACGTTTTTACCCCATCTGAAGGAACCTTTACGCTTGGCAAAGGTCTCCTGGTCAAACTCCTCTTCTGCTTTGATATCTTTCCCAACATCAGACCAGTTCCACATCATCTTGGTGGCTTGGCCTTTGTTAAAGACCGGAATATGACAGGTCTGGCAGGCAACAGAAGCGGTGTGCCTGGAAAGAATTGCAGCATTTTTTGAATTTTTGTGGGGAGCTTTTGCACCGCTGTGACAATCTTCACAGTTGGTACGGCTGTCATAATGGGCCATCTGGGAAGAAGCACCAGCAACGCTATGATCCTTGGTCTTGTGGCAATCCTGACACATCATCCCCAGGCCACCCTTTTCTTTCTTGGCCATATGGACATCCTGCTTTTTGTCGGCAGCAAGCAATGTCGAGTCAAGACCGGCGTTTTTAACCGCATCACCGCCACCACCATTAAAATGGCAGTAGCCACAGTTCTGCAGGGTTGATTTGGCAACACTTTTGGCTGCTTTTTCAAGGTCCATGGAGCCCTTCTCCATCGCTCCCATGTTCACATCGCAACCTGCTGCAGCACGATCATAGTTACCTTTTTGGGCATGGCAGACCAGACAGTCAACCCGGCTCTTGTCGGTCAGGTCAAACTTGGTACGGGTCCAGCCATAACCGGCATGGCACTTAAAACAGGACTCGTGCACAACTCCGTCCGGGCCGTTAAAGGCGGTAGTGCAAAAGTTGTTGATCATGTTGGCCTTACCGTACTTCTTGGTGCTTTTCTCCATTCCTTTGACATGGTTGGGAGTACCGGCAAAAGTCCAGTGCGTGGTCTTCATAACATCGGTAGCCTGTTTTTCGTGGCACTCCAAACATTGCTTGGTAACGTCACGCCCTTCCTTAAAAGGGCCTTTAACAAAATCCGAGTGATCAACCCCGGCAAGGGCACTGCCTGAGACAGCCAGCAGCAATCCGGCCAGTAACAACAACGAACGATACAGCTTCATACGATTCCTCCTTGGTGGTTTTTGATGGAAGGGAAAAAATTGGTTAGCGCAGTCTAACGCAGGTTACAAAAGAGAGGTGGTGAAATATTTTCATGAGGGCATGCCGGTTACGCATAACCGGCATGAAAAGAAGGGGCCAACAGTAACTTGGCTATTCAAAACAGCTCTGGATTTCTTTAAGTAAAAGGTCGGCCAGGGGATGCCTGACGAAACAGGGTCTCAGCACAACAGTCCTCTTTCGTGCATGTATGAATCCCGGTACATGGTGGGCACGCAACGTCCCGGCAGCAATATGCTCACTTATTAATGATCGTGCTGTGAAGGCGACTCCCAGGCCATCGATAGTTGAAGTAATGATTTGATGCAGGTCGTCAAAGATAACCTGTGATGGGAATACTGCATCACTCAAACCGATATTTTTCAGGTTGTATGCGAGGAATTTTGTTGAACAGCACTCTTCACGACGGGAAAACAGTGTAAACCGGCTTAAAACATCAACCGACACATTGCCTGCAGGGATAGCAAGGCTGGGAGCGCTAACAAACACCACATCGTCATCCGGCAACACAACTGTTTGCAGTTCGCTGAAATCAAACTGTTCACAATGTTCAAGTAGTCCGATGTCAAAACGGCCATCCTGCACCCCGGCCAGCACAGCGTCAGGCATATCAAGAAAAAACTGCATATTATGCATCTCGCTGCTGGTCTGGAGCAGCTCTCTAACGACTCGGGGCAAAAAGGCAGTGCCAAATCCAGGCGTACAACAAAAGGAAAGCCCCTCCCGTTTTCCGATCCCTTTCAATCCTTTCAGTAGTTCATTCTCAATGCTCAGTAGTTGACGGGCCTTGTCCAGCACAATTTTTCCTGCCTCTGTTGGTACTAAAACCGGACCGGTCCGATCCAGCAAGGCATAGCCATACTGATCCTCCAGAAACTTGATCCGTCGAGAGACTGCAGATTGGGTAACACACAACAGATCAGCAGCTTTGGAAAAACTTCCTGCCTCAAGCGACTCGACAAACGTGCGCAGATAGACCAGCTCCATGCAATCCTCCATATATTTAAAACTGCATACGTCTCATAGGGTTATGCGAATCATTCGTTTTTAATCTACCTGCCTGTTCGGCTATAGACAATATAAATAATGTGCAATAGCCACTGGGCAAGAAATAAGTCTGGTCTAGGGGCAACAACTTCCAGGAGGAGGAACGTATGAGTAAGAAAAGCAGCAAGCGAAACCTCAAGTATTGCGCTGTTGCACTGGCCGCCACCATGTTGTGCGCGGGCGCTGCCCAGGCAGGTCCAAGGCTCGAGTTTGGGGATGATGGCGGCTTTGTACAGATTGACCTGAAGGGACAGTTTTACGTAGAAAACACCAATCTGGGTGCTGGTACCGATGGCAGAAACAACAGAACTGACATTCACTTCATGCGTAACCGTATGGGGATGACCGGTATGCTGAATGAAACCTGGGGTTACAAATTCCAAACTTGCGGTAACACCGGCACAACCAAAAACCCGTTCATGTATGCGCTCTCAAACCAAGATAACGACTGGAATGATCGAGATGTACGTATTATTGACGCCTATGCCATTGCAAACTTTAACGAGCATATTAACCTGAAAGTCGGTCTGACTAAAATCCCTCTTACACGTGCCAATCTTGATGACTGCTTTGCACCGCTTTCTCAGGACCGCTCCATGTTCGTTTACTCTGCCTTTGGTCAATCACCTGCCAAATTCAGCCGTGATCTTGGCGGGGTAGCCATGGGACGATTTTTTAATGACCGACTGACTTATTTTGCCGGTATTTTCCAGGGCCGCGAAGGAACAGCCACCACAGCAATCCCGGTGAATGCAGCTGACTCAAGGTTTACCGGTGCCACAGCAGTTACGAGTAACGCACCTAAAACAAATCTTGAGTATGTTGGACGTCTAACCTTCGACTTCCTTGAGTCGGAAGGTGGCTCAGGCTATCAAGGCACCTATTTTGGTGAGAAAAAAATCTTTAACATTGGTATTGGTGGTGCTTATCAGCCAAGTGCCGCTTATAAATCAACAGCTAACGTAGTTAATTATGCTGATCCTACCAGTCCAACCACTTCTGCAATTACTAAAGTTACCTCTTCTGTTAATTCAGGCGCAGGAACTGTTGATTACACTGCTTTTGCAGCTGATATGATGTTTGAATATCCAACTGTATTCGGTGTTCCAACCGTAACCGCTCAATATCTGAAAACGGATTTTGAAGATGCTTATAAAACAGCCTCGTCAGCAGATAAAATTGCTGTTGTCTCAGGGATGAATGGTCAGAAGGAAGGCTATTATGTAAAAGCGGCCCATATTCTACCGTTTAAAATTGGCAGTCTTGGCAAGTTGCAACCCTATGCCCTTTATGAAAACTGGCGCTTTGCCCATCTTTTGGGCATCGATAATCAGCGTATCCAACAATACGGTGGCGGTCTTAACTACTATATTACCGGAGATCAGCGCGTTCGTCTGACTGCTGAATATCTGAAAACAGCATTTTCTACGGCGACTGCATTCATAATCCCAGGTGTGGGTTCTGCCGGCGCTATGGGTTTTGTTCCCAATGTTAAAAGTTTTGACACTTTCCGCATGATGCTGCAGGTGGTATTCTAGGGATGTTATCCGGCAGCCGGGTTGTCCCGGCTGCCCATCCCATACCAAGGAGTATTACTCTATGAACCGAATTTCTGCCCTAGCTGCCTGTATCCTGGTGTTGTTGACCGCTGTCCTTTGTTCAGCCGACAGCCTGGTAATCACTTACCGCTCTGGCAAGACCCAGACTGTAGTCCTGGATGAGCCGAGTACCACTATCAACTCATGGCAGTTTGTCGGTGGTACAACAGCAGCAACGCAGCCCCAGCCGACATTACAGCAGGATACAGCAAAAACCAATCCATCAGAGCAGCCCAAGGATGCCGCAAAAACGGCTGAAAAAGCTCCTGACAAAAAAACAAACGTCCGCTTTAAGTGGGCGGCGCCTCCAGTTAAAGACTAACGAAAAACAAAAGGAGAAGTTAACCTATGAAAAAGATTATCATTATGCTGACTCTGTCCCTATTCACCGCCACTGCTGCCTTTGCTGCTGAAGGTAAGGTCGTTTCCGTTGCCGATGGTCAGGCTGTGGTTGAAATGGGCGCTGATGCCAAGATGAAGAAGGGTGCTGGGGTTAAACTGAACGGCAAGGCTGGCAAAGTAACTGCAGTTGACGGCACCAAGCTAACCATCAAGGCTGGCAATGCTGCCGATTTAAAGGCAGGTGACACCGTAAAGGTTGACAAAATGACCTCCATGCAGGGCTGCTAATCTCCACTGGGCGGGGTCGAATCAATCGACTCCGTTTATGAGCTCTTTCCCCATCGCTGGAGGATTCTATTGATTACCACAACCCATGACATCTTCTTCCCGGTTATGGTGGAAGAGAAGGATGGCAAGAAGATTAGGACCATCACCAGTGAAACTCTGCATCTGGAAGTCAAACTCTGGTACCTGCCGTTTGGTACCATGGAAGACGACCCGTTCCTCTGGAAAGAGTACAAGAAGACCGTAAAGATATCTACCCAGGGCAAATAGTCTTGACGTAGAAAATAAGCAACACCGGGATATTCAGGATATCCCTCCTTCATGTGGTGCCGGCGGGTCAAACCGCCGGCTTTTTTTATAGATACAATCCCCTGAGTACTGGCAAGACAACTCGTCAGTTCACCATTCATGTGTCTTTTGCAACTCTTGCCGACATACTCATGATTATGGACATGGATGCGTTTGGTTCGTTCCGGCGGGAAGGAGAGCGGGTGATAGCCACCACAAAGACGATAGCGGTTAACAGCAGGAATAACCCTAAAAAAGCAGTTGCCACAGAGAACACAGAGTAAAAACAGGAAGATACAACAAACAACCTGATTCCTTTTGGGTGAGGCTCTTATAACAGGTTTATCTTGTAGTTCTCTGTGTTTCTCTGTGACTAACTGCCGTTTTAAGGATAACTTGTTGGTGTTCTAGATCTAGAAGTTAAGGGCCTCAGCCAACCGGATCAACCCAATTACAATCCATCAAGGTAAGGGGTATCACATCGGCTCATTGTTTCCCATTTGATGCTGTTCAGCGCGCCTGAGGTCCTGGAAAGAGCCGGTTCATATAGGCCGCCAGCTTTTCCTGAAGAGCTGTTTCTTCATTATTGCAGATCTCAGCGTACAGCTGCGGGGCATGCTGGCAGAACAGCAGGGCAAAGCGAGGATCAAAATGGGTACCGGCATCAGATAAAATGGTTTCCAGCGCCTTATCCAAGGGCCACGGTTCCTTATAGGGCCGCCGGGAGGTCAGGGCGTCAAAGACATCAACAATGGCAAATATCCGTGCATTGACCGGAATAGCCTCGCCAGACAGCCCCTCCTGATAGCCGGAACCGTCATACTTTTCGTGATGATAGCGGACGACATCCTCAGCATCCTGCAGCCAGGCATAACCCTGGACGATCTCAGTCCCATGCAAAATATGGGTCTTCATAACCTGAAACTCTTCAACGGTCAGTTTTCCCCGCTTGAGCAAAATAGTATCCGATATGGCGATCTTGCCAACATCATGGAGAAAAGCACCCTTCATCAGACGCTGCATATCTGCAGTTGGACAGTTGAGTAACTCTGCCAGCCGTAGCGCGTAGAGCGTTACCCGGTAGTTGTGACTGTTGGTATCGCTGTCACGCTTGGCTATTGCACTGCCCAGAGCCTCAAGGGTGCCCAGGTTTGAACGGGTCAGATCAAGCGAATAACGCAGTAGCCCTTTGTTCAGCGAGATGATCACCGGATAGAGCGTAAGTGTTGTTAAGAAGATTGCCAGAATCACCATTACCAGGCTCAGAACAATGACTCCCTGTAGCCGCTTGAGGGTCTCCTGGTTTACCTGATAGACCCCTTCAAAAAAGCCGATTGTTGAGCCACCAGGTTCCTTGATCGGTACAAAAACCTGAAGAAAGAGTTCCTTGTCCAGATAATGCATAAGGTGGTGGTGTTTGGGATCAGTGGCAAAGTCATTGGTATGTTTCGGTATGCGCGCTTCGTACAGCTTGGCTTCCCGGGATTTTTCTGCGTCTGCAACCTTTTGTCCCTGGCGGTTATAAATTTCAACCGTCAGAAAGGCGCTTCCCTGCACCAGCTCCTGTACCTTGAGATTCAGCAAGGCACGTCGCTCTGGACTGGGGGCTTTGTTGTAGGACTGGTAGCGGTCCAGATACAGACGGGATTCAAGCTCTGCCAGCGAAACCACGTATTCTTCAAGCCGATACTGACCGGCATAGTACACAACGGTTCCGGTTATTACCGAGAGCAGCAACCAGACCAGCGCCAGCCGACTGAGTATTCGTTTGTGGATGTTTGGAAAGGTCATGGGGAAAGTGTAGCAGAAGTCGCACAAAACACAATTGCGAACTCCTGCTTACAGATAAGTCTTAAGACAGCACCGCCTCAATCCCTTTCCTGATCAGTTCCGGTGTCAGCTCTTCATAGACCTCACCACCGCACTGCACCGTGCGGCAGCTGGTTTCAGAACCGGTCAGGCAACTGCAGGAGGGACAGGACGACTCACCGGTGGTTGCAGTCAGTAATTCTTCCAGCGGCAGGCCATTGATCAGCACCATGTTTGATTCACTGATCTGCTCCTCAGTCAGCAAGGTTTCCTGAAGTTCAATCACCACACCTTGCCCGGCATACTCGCCTATCACCTGTTTCAGGTTGGAACCGGTGTCTCCGCAACGGTCGCAGGTTGCACCGGCCTTGTCGTAGTGCCGCCATTCAACCTTGATCGGCGCTGCAACAGCTTCTATCCCGTCCCCCGGCTTGATGACCCCCGGCCTGATCACCTTGGCAAAGATCCCTTCCTTGGGCATGACGCAGTCACCGGCCTGGTGAAAGATGGCACAGCGGGTATGGCATTCCTTGCCGATCTGGGTTACCTCCAACAGGGTTTCACCGATCTGCAGGCGACTGCCGATCGGCAGGGAGACCAGCTCAATCCCACTGGTGGTGATATTTTCTGCAAAGTCACCGGTGGTGACATCCAACCCCATGGCACGCATCTTGTTGATACTTTCCTGGGCCAGCAGACTGACCTGACGGTGCCAGTCACCGGCATGGGCATCCCCCACAATACCGTGGTCCACCTGCAGCTCGACTGATTGCACCGGTTTCTTACGTTCACCCTTGTTTTCACTGATGCATACCGCTACGACCTCTGCCATCTGTTTATCCTCCCACCTGGGCCATACTGAAGTTACTGTGTTCATACTCACCACATCTGATGCCATGTCCTTCCGGCTTGGCAGCTACTATCCGCTGCAAGGTTCTGCAAAGCCCCTCATGATCCGGTGGCCGTAAAAACGGCAGCAGGTCGGTCTTTTCATCGCTGAACAGACAGCCCTTGGCCTGGCCCCGGGCAGTAACCCGGATTCGATTACAGTCAACGCAGAAGTGGCCTGATACCGCCGTTATAATACCAATACTTCCTCTTGCACCGGGGATGCGGAAGTCTTGCGATGGCCCGCTGAAGGCCCCCTTGTCAACCGGCACAAGCGGATAGCGTTCACCTATCCGCTGCAGTACTTCCTGGCCGGAAAAACAGAGCCGCTGCCAGCCCTCTTGCTTGACCACCGGCATATATTCAATGAATCGCACCGAACAGCCCCGTGTGCGGGTCAGCTCCGCAAAATCGAGGACTTCACCATCGTTGATCCCTCGCATGATCACCACATTGACCTTGGGGGACGGAAAACCAGCCGACTCAGCAGCATCAAGCCCGGCCAGCACTTTGTTCAGGTCCCCGCCACGAGTAATCTCTTTAAAGGTCTGGGGATTAAGGGAATCCAGGCTGACATTCAGACGCTGTACACCTGCCCGGTAGAGATCAGCCGCCATCTGCTCCAGCAGCAGACCATTGGTGGTCAGGGCTAGATGGTGCAGACCAGGAATGGCTGACAGCCTTGCCAGAAAATCAACCAGACCTGCCCGCACGGTTGGTTCACCGCCGGTGATTCTGATCTTCTCGATCCCCAGCCCCACGGCACACTGCGCGATCAGATGCAGTTCATCAAAGGAAAGAATCCCGCTGTGGCCGACATCCTGCCCCCCTTCTGACGGCATGCAGTAGAAGCAACGCAGGTTGCAGCGGTCAGTCACTGAAAGACGCAGATAGTTGATCCTGCGGTTGTAGGTATCGGTTAGTCCCATGGGCTCACCGACTGCATGCCCACCGTCGTATCCAGCACCAGTACGGTCACCGTATCACCAGCGTGGTAGCTGCTCTCCGGCGCCAGCAAGGCCAGCCCTGAAGCCAAGGTCAGTGAGCTGATCCGTCCGGAGCTCTGGTTGCCGGTAAGAGAGACTTCCCACCCCAGAGGGGTGCTGTTCAGCATGGCACCTACAAAATGGGGGCGCGCCCCCTTGTTGCGTGCCGTTTCGGTCAGAACCGCCTGAACACTGGGCCTGAAAACCAGCTGCCTGCCCATTGCCTGCAGCAGCATCGGTCTGACGAACAGCTCAAAGAGCACCATGGCTGCCACCGGATTGCCGGGCAATGAAAAGACCGGTCTGCCCTGTAGCATCCCCATACCAAACGGCTTGCCCGGCTTGATATTGACCCCGTCAAACAGCATGCTGCCGCCCAGTTCCAGCAGGGCTGGCTTGACATAGTCGTGGTCACCGGCAGAGGCGCCGCCGGTGACCAGCACCAGGTCGGCTGCGAGACAGGACCGTAACCGCTCACAGGTAATCTCCGGTTGGTCTTTGGCAATCCCCATCAGCAGTGGTTCAGCGCCTGCCTCCCGCACCTGGGCTGCCAAGGCATTGCTGTTGCTGTTGATGATCATGCCGGGTCTGCGCTCCGAACCCGGCTCCAGCAGTTCATCACCGGTGGCAAGAATAGCCACACGCAAGGGGGCATAGACCGGCACTGAGCCGAGATTCATGGCTGACAGCAAGGCTATTTCCTGAAAGCGCAGTACCGTACCTGCCATAACCGCCCGCTGTCCCTGCTGCAGGTCCTCACCGGCCCGTCGGATATTGTCCCCTGCGGAGAACGGCTTGGTGAACTGGAGCAGATTATCGCTTACCTGCAGGTTTTCCAAGGGCACCACCGTATCGCAGCCAGGCGGGATCGGCGCGCCGGTCATGATCCTGATGGCCGTGCCCGGCGCAACCGTTTCCTGTCCAGCTTGACCTGCAGGCAGAAACCCTTCTGCCCGCAACTCTCCCAGCTTGGCATCAGCATGACAGAAGGCATAGCCATCCATGGCCGAGTAATCACAGGGCGGGATAGCAAATCGGGCAATCTGGTCTTCTGCAACAACACGGCCCAGGGCTTCCAGCAGTGGCAGACGGCAGACCGAAGCCTGGGGGCCATGCTCCATCACCAGCTGAAAGGCCTGTTTGACGGAGGTCAGCGGCTGCTTGCCCTCATGTTTTTTTAGCAACTCGGTTGCAAGACTGTTTTGCATAACATGTTTCTCCATAAAAGCCGCAATGGCAGCAGGGTTGTTCAGATCCAGCACCGGCAAATCCAGCTCCATCGGGCAGTCGCTGGCCACTGCCAGCAGGGTTGGATCATGGTTTGTACCACGGCAGATAAGCTCTCTACCCAAAGCAGCGCGATGCAGCTCTATTTTGGGCAGGCTGCTCTGTTTGAACCCTTCGGTCAGAATAATATCCAGATCAGTGCCGCAGATTGCCAGCAGCTCCTCAACGGTAGGGGCCTGTTGATGCTGACGTACCAGGGCCAGCTTTTCTCCAGAACAGATCAGCATGCTGTCAGCACCGGCAACGGTCAGACGGTGGCTGTCCTTGCCAGGATGGTCGATCTCAAAGCGGTGGGCATCATGCTTGATGACCCCGACCCGGTAGCCCCGTGCCTTCAGAATCGGAATCAGCTGTTCCAGCAGGGTGGTCTTACCGGTACCGGAATGGGCAACAAAGGAGACAACCGGTGGTTTCTTCATGGTTTCAGCTCCTTGCAGGCCGCATGTTTGTCAGGGGTGTTGATGTTCAGCAGTGACCGGCCATCTACATCAATCTGCCCCGACTGTACTGGATCAGTGTTCCTATAAAAAACAGTCGCCCTGTCAAAATGATTGAATGGCATCAGAAAGAATCTCCTGTTATACCTTTAATTGCATGCTGTCCGGATTACTTTGATGCAGGTCAAACAATCCAAACTTGCTGTTCCCTTCTGTCAGTATCCACCAAACCAGCGCTTTTGCAACCAAAAGGCCACATGTACCAGACCGATCATAACCGGTACTTCAACCAACGGGCCGATTACCGCAGCAAAGGCTGCCCCCGAATTGATGCCAAACACGGCAATGGCAACAGCTATTGCCAGCTCAAAGTTGTTGCTGGCTGCAGTAAACGCCAGGGTGGTGGTTTTGCTGTAATCGGCCCCCAGTTTTTTACCCATCCAGAATGAGACCAGAAACATCACCACAAAGTAGATCCCCAGCGGGATAGCGATCCGTACCACATCCAGCGGCAACTGCACGATCAGGTTACCCTTCAGGCTGAACATCACCACAATGGTGAACAGCAGGGCGATCAGGGTTAGGGGGCTGATCTTCGGCACCACCTTCTTGTGGTAACGCTCCTTGCCCATCAGCTTCACGCCGATCAGACGGGTCAGGGCTCCGGCAATACAGGGAATACCCAGGTAAATAAATACACTCTCGGCAATCTGGCCGATGCTGATATTCACCGCCATCCCCTGCAGCCCAACAAGTGGCGGCAGCACCGTAATGAACAACCAGGCATAGACGCTATAAAACAGTACCTGAAAGATACTGTTAAAGGCCACCAGACCCGCAGCATATTCGGTGTTACCTTTGGCCAGTTCGTTCCAGACAATCACCATGGCGATGCAGCGGGCCAGGCCGATCATGATCAACCCCACCAGATACTCCGGCTTATCCGGCAGCAGCAGGGCCGCCAGCATAAACATCAGCACCGGCCCGATCAGCCAGTTCTGCAGCAGTGATATACCCAGAATCTTCTTATTCTGAAACACCTCCGGCATATCCTCATACTTCACCTTGGCAAAAGGCGGATACATCATCAGGATCAGTCCAACTGCGATCGGGATATTGGTGGTGCCCACCTGAAACGAGTTGATGAATGCTTCTGTCCCCGGCACGAAGTGACCAAGTCCAACCCCCAGCGCCATGGCCGCAAAGATCCAGAGCGTCAGCCAACGATCAAGAAAGGAAAGCCGTGAAGTAAGCTGCTGTTCCATGAAAAAAACCTCACTAAATTTTTCTTCACAACAACATTGTTTTACCCTATTATCCGTTTAGGCGGATACGTATAGGATAAAAAATATATTCAGATAGTTATATACAGTTCTTTTCGTGCTTATAGACCAACAGTCGTTCACGGTCAGCAATGCATTCAGCCAGCTCTGCACAACGACTACGAAGTAGAGCGGACAACTCAACAAACAGGCCGGACAGCCCTGAACGGAGTGAGTAGTACATCCAGACCCCGCCGCGCCGATCCTGCAACCAGCCGCTGTTTTTCAGGTAGGCCACATGGCGGGATACGGTGGACTGAGGCTGTTCTAGGGCGGTCATCAGGTCGCAGATACAAAGTTCACCATGTTCCAGCAGCAGGATCAGAACCCTCACACGGGTTTCGTCAGACAGAGATTTAAAGAGTTTGACTGTTTTCTTCATGAAACGACTATAGCCAGCAGAGGGGACAGACGTCAAGACCGTTGCGCAGTTGTAACAAAAAGTTATTAGGCTCTTTTGTCAGAGGTATGGATTACGTAAAGGAGGAATGGGATGGAGATCAAACGCAGAGATTTTCTCAAGATTACCGCCGCAGCCGGTGCTGTCGCCGCCGTGGGGCTGCCGAAGCTGAATGCCTTTGCCGCGGGTCATGATGCCAAGGCAGGTGAAGCCCCCAAGGGTGAGTGGCTGCCCTCCACCTGCCAGGGCTGTACGGCCTGGTGTCCGGTTGAGTTTTATGTCCAGGAAGGCCGGATTGTCAAGGTACGTGGCAACCAGCTTTCCAAGGCCAACAACGGCTACTGCTGCCCCCGTGGTCACCTGATGGTCCAACAGACCTACGACCCTGACCGGATCAAGGTACCGATGAAACGGACCAACCCGCAAAAAGGCAAGGGGATCGACCCCAAGTTCGTGCCGATAAGCTGGGATGAGGCGTTGGACACCATTGCCGACAAGATGATTGAGTTGCGCAAGACCGGCCACCCTGAAAAGCTGACCTACATGCGTGGCCGTTACTCACCGACCTCCACCGACCTGCTGTACGGTACCCTGCCCAAGATTTACGGAACAAGCAACTACTTCTCCCACAGCGCTATCTGTGCCGAGGCCGAAAAGATGGGGCCGGGCTACACCCAGGGCTTCTTCGGCTACCGCGACTATGATCTGGTCAAAACCAAATGTCTGGTGGCCTGGGGCTGTGACCCGCTCTCCTCCAACCGTCAGGTACCCAACGCCATCAACAAGCTGGGCGACATCTTTGACCGGGGGACCGTCATTGCCGTTGACCCCCGCCTCTCCTCAATTGCCGCCAAGGCCAATGAGTGGCTGCCGATCAAACCGGGCGAAGATGGCGCACTGGCATCTGCCATTGCCCATCTGCTTTTGACTGAAGGTCTCTGGAGCAGAGAGTTTGTGGGTGATTTCAAGGATGGCAAAAACCTGTTCAAGGCCGGAGCCCCGGTTGATGAAGCGGCCTTTGCCGAGAAGCAGACCCACGGGATCGTCAAGTACTGGAACATTGAACTGAAGGACAAGACCCCGGCCTGGGCTGCCAAGAAGACCCTGATCCCGGCTGAACAGATCATCAAGGTTGCCCGGGCCATGGGCAAAGCCGGTTCTGCCTGTGCGGTCTGGATGGGGCCTGGTGTGGCCATGACCCCGCGGGGCAGCTACGCATCAATGGCCGTCTATGCCTTAAACGGTATCCTCGGATCAATCGAGACCGAGGGTGGGGTATTCCAGTCTTCCAGCGCACCAGGCACGAAGTTTCCTGAAATCAAGGATATCTTTATTGATGAGCTTGCCAAGAAAGGCAGCAAGGGCAAGAAGTTGGACGGTCGAGGCGCCAAGGACATGCCGGCCATTATGGGTGGCTTTGATTCCAAGAAAGACAAGGATGGCAAAGTAACTGAAAGCGCCAAGGCCAACGTGGTCACCAACGCAGTGGCCGACGGCATCCTGAAAGATCCGGCCGCCTGCCAGATCTTCATCAGCACCTGGTCCAACTTCAACTTCTCCGCCACCGGCGCCCAGCGCTGGGACAAGGCCATGGCCAAGGTACCGTTCTTTGTGCATATGGTCACCAATGCCTCGGAGATGACTCAGTTTGCCGATATTGTGCTGCCGGCCACCTTTGCACCGACCGAAAAGCTCTCTATTCTCTCCAACATGGCCAACCTGCATGGCCATCTTTCCATTCAGCAACAGGTCGCCAAACCGCTCTGGAACGTCAAGGCCGAAGAGACCGAGGTGATGTGGCTTTTGGCCGAGAAGCTCAAGGCAAAAGGTTTTGCCAACCTGTATGACTATTATGCCTCCTTTGAAGATCCAGAGACCAAGCAGAAGCCGACCAATGCTGCCCAGTTCTGTGAGATCGCCGCAAAAATCTCCAGTCAGAAGGCCTGGAACGGCAAGGAGAAGCTGAAGGGCGATAAACTCAGCAGCTGGGCCGAATTCAAGAAAAAAGGGATCTACAACACCGAGACCTATGCCTACAAAAAGAACTGGGGCAAGTTCAAGACCGTTACCCACAAGTTCGAGTTCTACAGTGAGACCCTGAAAAAGACCCTGACCCTGTTCGCTGCCAAGCACAAGACCAGCATTGATGACGTACTCAAGTCCAGTGGCTATGAGGCCCAGGGCGAACTGGTCTTTGTGCCTCACTACGAGTCACCCAAGCGTCACGGCAGTGAAAAAGAATACCCTTTCACCTTTATTGACCACAAATCACGTCTCAACCGTGAAGGCCGCTCCGCCAACACGGTCTGGTACCAGGAATTCAAAAAGGTTGATGTGGGGGACAAGAGCTGGGATGACGTGGCCAAGATCAACCCGCTGGATGCCAAGAAGTTGGGGATTAAAGATGGCGACACCATCCGCCTGACCTCCACCACCGGATCAATCACCTGCAAGGCCCGTCTCTGGGAAGGTGTGCGTCAGGGCACGGTGGCCAAGTGCTATGGCCAGGGTCACTGGGCCTACGGCCGTGTAGCTGCCAAGGAGTATGGCAAGGCCCCCAGAGGTGGCAACAACAACGAACTGATGCCGTCAGACTTTGACCGTTTGAGCGGCGCAACGGCACGTAACGGCGGTTTCACCGGCGTCAAGATCGAGAAGGCTTAGGAAAGGGGGGATCTGATAGATGGCAAAACAATACGGAATGGTCATTGACCTGCAAAAATGTGTCGGCTGCGGCGCCTGCGCCCTGGGCTGCAAGACCGAGAACAACACTCAGGCCCGCACAAACGGCCAGACCTTTAACTGGGCCGACTTCATCTACAAAGAAGAGGGGAAATTCCCCAAGGTAAACTTTTCAGCGATTCCGGTGCTCTGCAACCACTGCAGTGACGCCCCCTGCGTCAAGGTCTGCCCGGTGAAACCCAAGGCGATGTTCAAGACGCCGGACGGCATCACCATGCATAATGACGAGCGTTGTATCGGCTGTCGCCGCTGCCAGAAGGCCTGTCCCTACAGCGCCATGGATGTGGCAAAGGAAAAGGCCGAGTATTCGGTGATCAGCGCCAACAGTGGCACCGAGGCCCCGCACAAGGCCTCCCGTGACACTACCGAACTGATCAAGGGCTGCACCGCCTCCGGTGCGGAGACCGCCAAGGCTGCCGGCGGCGTCATCCCCAATCACAACAAGTACAGCCACCCTGATTACGCCAGCATTCGCAAGCAGGGGGTGGTTGAAAAGTGTATCTTCTGTGCCCACCGCGTGGCCAAAGGCGAGCAGCCCACCTGCGTGACGGTCTGCCCTTCCAGGGCACGTGTCTTCGGCGACCTGAATGATGCCTCATCAGAACCGGCAAAACTGCTCAAGAAGTACAAAGCCGTGCGCCTGAAGGAAGATAAGAAGACCAGGCCCAATGTGGCCTATATCCGTTCCTTCAAGGCAACTGCCAAGATCTGATTGTACTGTTAAGCTGTTAACTGCTCTAACGGGATGGGACGAAAGTCCCATCCCGCTTTGCTAAGGAGCCAACCATGCCGGAACAAACCGCCAGCACCCGCCGCGAAGACAGCTACCGGCTTCTGGCAGCCTGCTACTACTCACCCAGCCAGGCCCTGCTAGAAGAAAACTGTTGCACTTCCCTGGCCAGCCTGTTGTCGGACATGGCGCCAGATGCAGCAGCTTCTGCCGCAGAAGCCGCTGAACTCTTACACAAAATCCGTCTTGATGAGCTGCTGGTGGAACACTCCCGCCTTTTTATGGGACCGTTCAAACTGGTAGCCCCACCCTATGGCTCAGTCTGGCTGGATGAGCAGAAGTCCGTGATGGGGGATTCCACGGCAAAGGTGGCTGCCTTCTACCACGCCAATGGCCTGCATCTGGCCGATGACTTCCATGAACTGCCGGATCACTTTGCCGTGGAGCTGGAGTTCATGTCGTACCTGGCCTTTAAACAGCGGGAAGCCGCTGCTGCCGGAGATACTCTGGAGGCAGACCGGCTGAGAGACCTGCAGCGTCAATTTCTGGGTACCTTCCTGCTGCCCTGGCTAGGGCCGTTTACCGATGCGGTCATTGAAGACGCTGAGGCCCCGTTTTATCAGGCGATTGCCCGCTGTACCGCCGCGTTTGTCACCGCTGATGCCCGTGGCCTGAACGCAGCCGCCCATGCCTAGCAGTGCAAAAAAACAGGTACCTGTCGGCAGCCGGGATGATCTCCAGATCGACCCTTCCCGTTGCCTGCGGATACGCTTCAACGATAGTACCTGTAACCATTGCCGCGCCATCTGCCCTGCTGCTGCCCTGTCGCTGGAAGACGGACTGGTCATTAATCAGGAACAGTGTAGCGGCTGCCTGCTCTGCACCGCCGTCTGCCCCTCCGGTGCAGTTGAACAACAGGCAGACTTTCAGACCATCATCCTGCAACTCAGAAAAACACCGGAACCGGTTCTGGGCTGTTGCCGCACCCAAGAACAGGCAAACGCCTGGCTATCCTGCCTGGGGGGGCTTGCAGAGGAACACCTGCTGACACTGAGCCAGCGGTTAAGCGGCGCTCTGACCCTGAATCTGATTCACTGTGATGACTGCCCCAACAGCGCCATACTGCCGTTGCTGAAGGAACGGCTGCAGCGGATGACGGCCAGCGGACTGACCACAGGTGGCTGCGAGCTTGTCACGGCAATGTCTCAGGCAGAACTGCAGTACCAGCCTGAAAGTGTTAACCGTCGCAGTTTTTTCACGTCATTCCGCAACTCGCTGTTTCAGACCGCAGCAGAAGTCATGCAGACCAGCGCGAAACAAGCCGAACGCAGCAGCAGCTATGGAGACAAACGGGTACCGCAAAGAAGAGAACTACTGAACCGGACACGAAGTTCACTACCTGAAGAGCTACAGGCAGCAGCAGCAAAACAGTTTGATCACAGCATCAGATTCAACACAGCCTGCAGCGCCTGTCAGGGCTGTGTCGCCATCTGCCCCACCGGCGCCCTGGTCAGCAACGACCAGGAAGATCATCCTGAGTTTGTGCAGGAACGCTGCACCGGCTGCGGCCTGTGTGTGGAATTTTGTCTGGATCAGGCGATCAGCTTGTAGAAAGAAGAGACTACTGTCTGCTGCGGCAGGCCGCTATCAGTTCCGGAGCCGTCGGATAGCTCATCTGTTCCAGGCGGGAGAAGATCTGCTTTATTCCAAATTGCAATCAATATGCCTCAACAAAACTGTTTAGTGTCGGATATAGCCCGACACAATTGGGCGAACAGCCGTTCGCCCCTGCAGATACAGGTCATCTTGGTTGCAAAGGTTAATTACCAGCAGGTCACCTTAGGGACTTGGAATTTACTGATGTACCAAGTTTTACGCTCAGATTTAGGTCGGATTTGCCGCCCCTGATTGAACAAAACCGCAGACGTAGCAGGGCTAAGTTAAGGATTTTGTGATTGAAGGGGGGGTAAAGACGGCCTGAAGACGAGATGTAAAACGGTATATAGTAAGTTTCAAGTCCCTTATACATGAACAGCATCTTGCCCCAATCTGCAATATACTGATTTTTTAATGTTTGCTTCCGGTCGGCCAGTGTAGTAACCCTGCGCCAGGTCTATTCCCAAATCCCTTACCGCATGTAACAGTTCTTCACTCTCAATATACTCGGCAATGGTTTTGATACCAAACTCCCTGGCCAGCACTGCCAGGGTCTTCACGAAGGCCATGTCCTTGGGGTCTTTCAACATGTTAAGTACAAA
>Ga0209373_10001658_pt1 | contig 25073 bp, 11 predicted proteins | sample Higcelweek5metaG_FD_187173 | JGI IMG/M metagenome (GOLD analysis project Ga0209373, IMG submission 187173) | Freshwater pond sediment microbial communities from the University of Edinburgh, under environmental carbon perturbations - High... | ecosystem: Environmental > Aquatic > Freshwater >... | reverse complement strand
AGGATTATCACACCTATTCCAATGTCATTCTGTATTCGTGGGGATACGAAAATCTGCCAACCCCCGATGATCAGCTCTACCGCACATATTCGTCGTACATGGCTTCGGAAAATTCATTTGCTTATGGAACGCCGATGCAGTGTATCGGCTACAATGCCAATGGCGGATCATTCGACTGGTACTACGGTGAACAGACCTCGAAAGATAAAATCATTGCGTGGGGACCTGAGGTAGGCGATCCTGCAGACGGCTTCTGGCCTGCTGAATCGCAGATTGACGATATCTGCAAATTGTACGTGTCCGAAAATCTGTACATGGTCCGTTTTGCCTGCAAATATGCCGAAGTGAAGGATTTATCGGCTATTGCTGTGGACATGGATGATTATATACCATTCAGTATTCAACGACTTGGACTTGATTCGCCAGCTGTGTACACCGTTACGCTAAGTCCGATCACATCCAATGTTATGGTTTTGTCGGCGCCGTTTGTGTACAACTCGCTCTCATTGCTCGAAAGCAGAGTTGATTCATTTCAGATTGAAACTGCAACAGGATTATTTCCGGGGACACCCATCACCTTTGAACTCAGCATCAATAATGGTGTGTACACGGTCCGCGACACACTCGAAAAAGTATATGGCTGGCCCGCCGTGGTCTTTACCGACAGTGCCCAGTCGACGGCAAACTGGGCTGGTGGCTGGTCGACAACAAGCTCTGAATTTGTTTCGTCGCCCTATTCTTTTACCGATAGTCCCGGCGGAATGTACAGCAACAATACAAATTCATCCATGACGTTGACCTTGCCGCTTGGCAGTGTGCTGGCCGAAAAGGCGTGGATTGAGTTTTATGCCAAATGGGATATTGAAGAAGGATATGACTATTGCGTTTGCGAAATTTCGACCGACAACGGAGCCACATGGATTCCGCAATGTGGTCAATATACCACCCGCGGAAGCGCCGATCAGTTGCAGGGTGAACCGCTATACGACGGCACGCAGGATACCTGGGTGAAAGAATACATCGACCTTACAGATTATCTGTACGCAGACCGCAAACTCAGATTCCGCCTGGTGAGTGACAGCTATGAGCAGCGCGACGGATTTTATTTTGATGACTTCACACTGAATATTATTCAGGCGACCGGCATCAATGAAACGGAGCTGAATATATTGAAGCTGTATCCGAATCCGGCCACCAATGAGCTTTTGCTGGGTAATGTGTCACAGGGCGATTATTTCATTTCAGATATTTCGGGCAATATTGTGCAGCAGGGTGTTTGCGTAGGCGGTGCATTGAATATCTCAAATCTCGCGCAGGGACTGTATTTCATATCAGTCACTGATCATGGAAAAACGACACATGGGAAATTTGTGAAATCCGGAAAATAGAAATCCGCATGAGAATTATTGCAATTATTCTTTTGTTGATGCTGCTGAAGCCCGCTCTGGCTCAAACATTCCAATGGCAGCAGGACAGCGCTGGGCTGTGGTTTATTGATGAGAATTGCGATAACAGTTTTAAAGATACCGCATCCGATATGCTGGGCAATCGCATTTTCTTTACCCTTCATGAGCCTTTGTACGACCGCTGGGACAAGGATTCATCGCATTTGCTGGTGAATCGTTTCGATGCTGCCGGAAATCCGGTGGTGATCAAGCGACTGAATTTTTTCTCCGACCGTTTTATAATGAAAAAGTTTGATGGCCATTATTTTTTTCTGGTCAGGGAACCGAACTACCGGGGAAGCAAAGTGTACAATACGGTGCTGGAATACGATACTGCGTGGAATTATGTACGACATGTGTTCATCCCGACTCATTCATATGGTTACAACGATTTTGTTCCGTCAGCTTCAGGTGGATTTTTTCTTATTTCATATGCTGCACGGGATCGTTGTGGAGCTTTACTTGGTTCATCCATTGTGAAAGCAAACAGCAAAGGCAAAATTGAAACGTACCAATACATCAAAAACGCTGAATTGGAGCATCTGTCGATGAAGGAAGACACAATCCGCTGCGATGCGTGGTACGACTTTCTGAATGCTAGTGTTGACAAAAGTTTTGATTCACTGAAAAAGGTTGTAATGGACACGTCGTTAAAATACACCATATTTCCCGATACTGTTGAATTTAGAATTCAACCAATTATTTCCTGTCCATCCGGTGAAAACGTATATTTTGAATTCGAAAGTGGTGGTTACGCTGTGTATTTTCGTGACAAAAAAAATATTCCGATTGTTCGCTACGGCGTTTTGCCAGGGCAGGATTTCCGCAATATCGGCGCCTTGAATCATGGTCGTTATGTGATGTTCATTGAAGTGGAAAACGAAGCTGATTTTGATACAATCCAAATGATCCTCATTGACGACTCTCTGCATCAGACAAAACTGAAAAGCTGGGTTTCCGATTACGAAGCCAAAGAACTTATTTGGGATTTTGATGTCATATATACCGATGACCGACATTTCGCCTTGTTTTATACGAAGGAAATCTATGGCGAACAAAAAAAAATCCTGATAATGGAGCAAATAACACTGATTGAATAATTCAATATTTAAAGATTTTTCCCAGATGATGAAAACTGGTTTATTGTTTTTTTGTTTACTTATTTGTGCAATTGCCCAGGCGCAGGAGTACGCCTGGACGCGCGACAGCAGCGGTGTGTGGAATCTGGATATTTCATACAGCAATCGGTTTGAACAGCGCGAAGTGTCATTGAATGGTGAAACGTTATTGTTTACGCAGCATGAACCGGAAGACTACGATTACACCGCGCCAAAAGAATCCAGAATGTTGCTGGTGAGTCGTGTGTTGCCCAACGGAGAGCCACAGGTAATCAGGCGCCTGAATTTTTATTCCAGAAGATTTGTTGTACGGAATTTCAACAATCACTATTACATATTAACGCAGGATCATGATGTACGTGGAAACTGCCACAACAATGTGATTCTTGAATACGATTCGTTGTGGAATTTCTTGTGTTATACACGTGTTCAGCTGCCGTATTTTCAGCATTATTACACCGATTTTTATCCTGTGAGCAATCAGCAGTTTTATTTGCTTTCGAAAGGAACTGAACACGGCTCTTATTTATCACGCGGCGCATATCTGGTCAGGTCAGGCAGAAAGGGCAGAGTGGAGCATAAACGATTTTTTGCGCTGAAAGAGCTTCGCAATCTTCAGGTCCGGAACGACAGCATTTATTTTTCGTCACATAGAAGAACACTCGACTATAGCTGCAGGCCTTATAAGGATTCTGTTTATTCGTACACCTGTGATTCAATGCTTCGTGGTGATGGCGTTTTCAAACATGTTGCGGATTTTTACTACAACGGCACAAAATTGCCTGGCGGTGGTCGTGTTATAAAAATTCTCAGGGGTATCTGTGGTAGAATCACTTTATTCAACAGTCATAATGACTCTTTGTGGACCTGGACTTCAGGAAATGATTCGATAATCAATGAAGTAATTCCTGTCGACAGCAACCGGTTTGTTGTTTCTTTTAGTATTCTTAAAGATGTGGATACGGACTCATTCACTGACGGTGGAGCACTGATTTTATTTGATACGAACATGAATCAAACGCAGTTCTGGCAGCATGTATTGATCAGTAAAAATAAACCGTTATTTTTCGATATTCAACAAACGTATTATTCATCAGCAACAAATTCAATATACCTGATTCACAGCCAGACGAAACCTCAGGGCGGAGCAAAACTTGGCTTTGAAACAGTGCCGCTGCCTGAGTGAAAAACATTAGGTCATTATTGCTGGTCAAGCATAATGATAATTTAGATAAACACAGCTGGTATTAATATCAATATAAAAAACACAATGAACAGTATGCTGATTTATCTGATTTTGCACAGACGAAATGCCGGAATTTGAGGATATATTTAAGAAATAGAAATATTTCGAACCGTAAATTGTCGTATCTTAGCTGGCTTTTATTGAAACCAGCATGCCATGCGCATTATAATAATATTTTCCATTGTCCTTTTCGGATGTTGCTTTTTTGCAGAACGGGCTACAGCACAGGTTCCGACCAAAGTGTTTGAAATCACCAGCATTCTGGTGGATGGTTGTGCAGGAAACCTTGAAGGGCAGAATGAAATGGTGATGTTTCAGGTCGGTCCCAACGCCATTAATTCTTCGGCGCTGCGGGTTGATGGCGCCATAGGCACAGGTTCCATCACCACCGGAGTCTGGCCCAATATTGCGAATGTATGGCGTGGCATTGCCGCTTCGCCGGCCAACCCTACTGAAATTGCAGCCATCAACAACACCATCGTTAACTGCGGACGGCTGATAGAGCCAACCGGCGGTGTTTTGCCTGCCGGGAAAAAAGTATTGCTCATTACCAGTACTGACTTTGATTTTACGGCGCACAGTTTCGCAACGTTAGGCGACACCTTGTATGTCATCTTTCAGAATGCCGGCAATACAGCGGGACATTTTGTGAATTTCGGAACGACATCTACACGAACCATGGTGCTGGTGCACCTTCCGACCGGTGGTGCTGACACAATTACGTACAACAGGTCTTTGCTGATCATGCAGAATGGCACTTCTGGCGCTCAGGACGGAGCCTCCGTGGCCTTTACATGGCCGGGTGTCGCCTCGTATTATAACAACGGCTGTCAGGCGCCCTATACACCGCCCAGTGCTGCCTGGACCGCTCCTGCAGCCATTTGCCAGAATGCCGCACCCATCAATCTGAATACACTTGTTACCGGTACCACCAGCGGCACTTGGAGCGGAAACGGTGTCAGTGGCAGCACTTTCAATCCTGCCGGACTTTCTGGAAACATCAGTATCACCTATACAGTCGGCACTGTACCTTGTATTTTCGACAGTACTCAAACCATTACTGTGAACATTTCGCCTACGGTATCCGTGTCGGCAACGGCAACCAGTATTTGTACCGGTAGCAGCACTTCAATCACAGCAGCCGGAGCAACATCGTATACCTGGAGCACGGGAGCATCAGCGGCTTCCATAACGGTTTCGCCGACAACAACAACGACCTACACTGTTACCGGAAACAACGGAACAAGCTGCAACGGAACTGCCACCATAACCATTAACGTCGGCACGAGTGCCACGATTACTGCAACGGCTTCACCCGCTTCGGTCTGTATTGGCGGCAGCACCACCATAGCTGCAACCGGAGGTACCACCTACACGTGGAGCCCGTCGGGGAGCGGATCTTCGTTTACCGCGACACCGGCTGCAACAACGACTTATTCCGTAACAGGCAGTTCTGGCGCGGGCTGCACGGGTACAGCAACGGTTACTGTAACTTTAAATCCTTTACCGACAGTCTCTGCCAGCGCGACTCCGGCGACTATTTGTGCCGGACAGACATCAACACTCAGCGCCTCAGGTGCTTCAACGTATGTCTGGAGCAGCGGATCCGCATCGGTCAGTCCTGCGGCGACAACAACTTATACCGTAACCGGCTTATCTGCAGCGGGCTGCACTGGCACTGCTACGGTAATAGTTTCAGTAAACCCTGCTCCGGTTATTACAGCCAGTGCATTTCCATCTTCCATCTGCAGCGGCGCTGGAACGACCATTTCTGCAGCGGGCGGCAACACGTACACATGGAGCAGCCCTTCGGGCAGTGGATCTTCGTTTGCAGCTACGCCAACATCAACCACAACATACACTGTAACCGGCACCAATACTAATGGATGTTCGGGCACAGCAACTGTCTCCGTTACAGTGAATCCGTTGCCATCCATTACGGCAACAGCTTCGCCTGCTACGATATGTATTGGCTTCAGCACAACCATTTCGGCCAGTGGCGGAACCAATTATTCGTGGGATAACGGGCAAGTCACTGCATCATTTTCTGATGCGCCCACAACCAATACAACGTATACAGTCACAGGTACCGATGCCAGCAACTGCAGCAATACAGCCAATGTAACGGTAACAGTGATGACAGGTTTACTGGTGAGCATTATGCCATCAACGGCTGATATTTGTGAAGGCGCGAACGCAACACTTACTGCATCATCGACAGGAAGCGGTGTTGGTTATTTGTGGGACAGCGGCGCAAACACGGCTTCTGTGATAGTGAGTCCTGTTGCGACTTCTACGTATACTGTAACCGGCACCGATGTGTTGGGTTGTTCGGGAACCGCAACAGCAGTGGTTTCTGTGAATCCTGCGCCGGAAGTTGATTTTGTGGCCGATCCGCTTACAGGATGCAATCCGACTTTGGTGAATTTCAGCGATCAGAGTCCCGGAAATATTCAGGAGTGGAGCTGGGATTTTGGAGATGGTACCACATCAGGACTTCAGAATCCTGACCATTTATACAGTGCAGGAACTTTTTCCGTTTCGCTGACAGTGACCGATGCGATTGGTTGTGAGGCAACGTTGACCATGAGTAACTATATTACGATTCTGGATAATCCCATGGCCTCGTTTGTGGCAGATCCAAGGGTTGCATCCGAAGATGCGCCAACCATTCAATTCATCAATCAGTCCATCGGTGCATCGGTGTATAATTGGGATTTTGGTGACGGAGCGGGTGAGTCGCAGAATTCAAATCCCGCATATACTTTTTCCGGCAACGGTGAATATCTTGTTACGCTGTATGTGGCCAATGATGCGGGTTGTACTGATTCAACATCTATGACTGTTTCGGTCCGGCCCATGTACACCATGTATATTCCGAATGCTTTCAGTCCCAACGGCGATGGCATCAACGATGTCTTCAGCCCGAAAGGAACCGGCTGGAATACCGATGATTATTTCATGGCCATTTTTAACCGATGGGGACAAATGCTGTTCAAAACCACCGATGTCAATCATGCATGGAATGGCTTTATGCCTGATGGAATCAACGCTGTGCAGGACGATGTGTACACCGTGCTGATTTATGTCAGAGGATTTGACGGCAACGTGCGACAGTATTATGAGCAGGTGGTGCTGCTGAAATAATTGATAGTCCCCTAAAACAAGACTTGTTATTGATTCAAACCTTTGTCATCCTGACTCGCCGCGGCGAGCACCAGCAAACACGTTTTGCAACCAGAAATAAAATGACACAAAAGCTGCTGTCACGCTGAGCCCCGCCGCTGCCTTTCTTGCAATAGTTTCTGTCACTCTGAGCGGAGTCGAAGAGTAGACAGTAGAACCGACGCTAACGGAGTAATGGTGGCGGGGTAAACTCCGTCGAAGCGTAGACAGCGAAAATCAACAATAGAAAAAGTCTGGAGTATAGGATGAGATCCCCCGACGGTATCGTCGGGGGAAATATGTTCGACTTCTTTTGTTGATTTTCAGAGTTTTAAGCATGTGTGTCATTAGCAGCGGTTCCGATGGCTATCGGAACGAAGGATCGACAAAGGTTTGACGTCGCCCGCTGTTCATACTATTATAGAGCTTATCCTATAGGCTGCTTAACAGCGAAGTCTCTTCTCCTGTTCATCCTTCGACTCCGCTCAGGATGACAGGAGCTGGACTCGGGATGACAGCAGGGCTCAGCATGAAAGTGGGCAGGGCAATAGAAAAGTATACTCAGACGTCAGGCTGCGCTGAAAAGGCTTAAAATTCAAAGCTTCCGGGAACGGAGATAATTCTCCACCCTACATCGCCATCTCGCCTTTACCTTCCATTTTTTTCTGATAACCGTCTTCGGTAACAATCCAGAAAAGTGGCTTGAATCCTTGTATTCCGCCTAGTTCTTCATCCATCACCATGATGCATGGAGTCAAAGCAAAAACTGATTTTTTGAAAATTATTTTTCCGTTGTCAAGAGTTTGATAATTCCAGCTTTCGGCAAATTTGATTTTTCCCAGCAAAGCTGCTGAGAATCCATCTTCCAGCTTTTCTGTCATGGGGTGAAAGAAGAAATTGTATGCAGGAATTTTGTTATCGGTAACAGCTTCAACCATTCCATCAAAGAAAGTGATTTTGGGCATCTCTGCCAGATTGCTGAAATATTCTGCCGGAATAGAATCGTAACCTCTGATCTGATCGATCTGATTTGTTACAATGGCATCGCTGATCATGTTGTCGGTCAACAGCGTTGCGTCTTTGATTTCAGCGGTTGTGTCGCAATTTATCCAGAACAGCATAACCGGTCTGAACAAGTCGCCGTCCTGATATTCGAGTACCGGACCAACTGCTGCAACCTCTTTGCTGAACTTAAATGTTCCATAGTCATAAGTCCACTTTTCGCGAAAACGCAGCTTGCGAATGGTGATTTTTTTCTGCGCAATCAAATCAGCTACATTGCTGTTGATGCCGGCAGCCAGATATTTTTCATGAATCAAATTCATCACTTCTTCAGCTGTAAGCTGCTTCCCATCATCATTTACAGCATGTCCTGCTTTCAGTTCGCCGAATAAATACGAAATAAATTCCAGCCGTGGGGCTTGTTCAATGTGATTCATCCATGCATCCATGCTGCCTTCATTGTCAATCAGCACATCATATTCGATGCGATCGGCCAGCACCTGAATGCCTGTCTTTGCTGGTTCTTTTTGTGTGGTTGCTTTTTCTTTTTTATTCTTGCACGAGGCAACTGAAACTGCGATCACAAGCGCGATCAGAAAAAATTTGTTTTTCATGGGGTACTATTAAAAAAGTTTTTCAATGAGTGTTTGATATTTCTCTGCAATGATTTTTCGTTTTAATTTCAGTGTTGGCGTCAATTCGCCGGTATCGACCGACCAGGTATTTCCGGTGAGTTCAAATTTCACAATGCGTTCGTGCTCGCCCAGGCTGGTATTTACTTTTTCGATTTCTTTTGCCACCCGTTTTTTAATAAGCGGGTTGCTCATAATTTCTTCGTTCGTGGTGTAGGGGACTTGTTTAATCTCGCACCAGGAGCGCAAATGAAAGAAGTTTAGAGAAATAATGGCGGCCGGATATTTCTGATTTTCGCCCACCACCATGGCATTGTCAATGAATGGTGATTCTTTTAGTTTATTTTCGATCAGTTGAGGCGAAATATATTTTCCGGCGGCAGTTTTGAAAATTTCTTTTTTCCGATCGGTGAGTTTTACATTATTCAGCTTTGTTATCATCCCAATATCACCGGTTTTGAACCATCCATCTTCAGTCATCACCGACTTTGTTTGTTCATCGTCCTTGAAATAACCTTTCATCACACTCGGTCCCATGCATTGAATTTCGCCATCTCCGGCAATGCGCACCTGCACGTTGAATAGGGCTGGGCCTACTGTTCCGAATTCAACACCATTTTTACTAAAGTTACTTACCGAAATGACCGGGCTGGTTTCGGTGAGTCCATACCCTTCGATCACACGAAATCCTGCTGCCCAGAATATGCGTGCAAGCCGCTCTTGTAGCGCAGCTCCACCACTCACAATAATATTGAGCGAACCGCCCAGAGCTTGTTTCCATTTTTTAAAAACCAGCTTACGCAGCAACCAGAGTTGCATGCGATAGAAAATATTGTTGCCTTCTATTTTGTAACGGTAGCCCAGATTGACAGCCCAGTAGAAAAATATTCGTTCGTAACCCGTGAGTTTGCGGCCTGTCGCCAGAATTTTATCATGTATACTTTCGAGAACGCGCGGCACACAGCAAACAATGGATGGATGCGTTTCGCGCATGGCATCGGACACCAGTGCAATGTTGTCGACATAATACACCGTGTAGCCGTTGTATTGATACATGTAATTCATGATGCGTTCCAATACATGACACAGCGGCAGAAAACTGAGTGTTGCCAGTTTCGGATTCTGCGCCGGAATGGTGTAAATGGCTTCCACATTGCTCAACAGATTTTTGTGTGTCAGCATAACCCCTTTCGGAATCCCCGTGGTGCCGCTGGTATAAATGATGGTAGCAACATCATTTTCTGTAATGGAATCTTTTATCGATTGCAGTTTTTCCGGTTGTGGGTTCTGTAAACCCAATTCCATGAGTTCCTTTAAATGCTCGAGTCCATGCAGGTTTCGGAATGTATATACTTTCTCAATTTTTTCGCATTGGGGAATAATTTCTTTGATGCGCGAATACATTTCTTCGCCGGCCACAAAAATCATTTTTGCTTCGGAGTGATTGATGATGTGTTTGTATTCGTCGGAGCTGATATTGGGATACACAGCAACATGAACAGCACCGCACATCTGAATGCCCATGTCGAGAAAATTCCATTCAGGCCGGTTGGTGGTGATGGAAATAATTTTATCACCAGGCTGAATGCCAAGCTGCATCAGCCCATAGCTGATGTTGGTGGAATTTTCGATGTGCTGCTGCGCCGAATAGCGTTGCCAGATGCCATCGGTTTTCCCCCCGAACAGAACCGGTTTGTTGAATTTCTCTTTGTAGCGATCGAGTAAATCGAATAGTCGTTTTATTTCCATATTCCTGATGAAAAATCAAAAATAGTGTATTCTTTTTTACTGAGAATAATTTTTCACATTTGGCTTTCATCAACAAACCAATAACGTAGTCGGTGCTTAATTGAAATAACGGGGGCTTTTCAAATACGGAAGTTTAGGTGGCTTGGGCTTTACAGAGTACCGCAGCACAAGTTCATGTGACGATGGGCTTACGTCGCTGAGTGAACCGTTGATGATGTCGTATGCATACATAACCTCCAGATTTTTTATTAATGTCAGACCGACAAGCAACGCAAAACTTTCGCTGTGCCGGTAATTAAAGCCGAAACGGAGCGTGTTTTCAAATTCCGCCAGCAGTCCGGCGTTGTACTCCCAGTTCTGAAGGTTGGTTTTTAAAAGTCCGTTTGGTTGCAGCGAGAGATGTTCATTCAAAGGCAGTTTCCATGCTGCATAGAGATAGTAATAGCGAGCCGGTGAAAAAATCTCGGTATTTTCAATAGATGACGCATTCAGATGTCGGGTCGACACACCCAGTGTCAATCGGGGAGCATTGTACGACAAACCGGCGTTGGCGTTCAGATTATAACGGGTCACATTGTCGTAAACAGCATTGGGATCAGTCATATCATCGTATATCAGCTGTGTACCGTCCAGATTTTTCACCAGCAGATTCAACCCGGCTCCTAGTCCAAGACTTCGTGTATCGGTCAGTTTGATAAAAAATGAATAGTTGAGTGTCAAGTCGTAATTGTTTTCATAGCCGAGTTTGTCATGAACCAAGGCAAGTCCGATCCCGTGTTTTTTCCCGGCGGGCATTTCAATCGTCAAAAACTGCGTTGCCGGTGCTTTTGAAAAATCAATCCATTGCTGACGGGCAAGAAGTGTGGCCCGGTATGACCTGTCGGCCGAAGTGAGTGACGGATTGAAAACACTTCCGGTGAATTGATTCAGCGTGAACTGAAGGTCTTTCTGGGCGCTGGCTGACAGGCTGATGATCAGCACAGCAAACAAAGTATATATTCCTGCTTTCATAATTTTTCTATTGAAGTTTTACAACACCGATTTTGTTTTCATCGCGGAATGCCGCAATATAGCAATCCGTCAAACCTTTGTTTTTAAGCTGGGTCAGCGCATCCATGGCTTCATCCATAAAAATGTAGGCGCCCATGTAATAGCGATCCATGCCGTCTTCTTGTACAGTCAGGATATTCGTACCCGGAAACCATTGTCTGATATTGTCGAAATTCTGATCGAAGGTCGTTTCTCCCTTTGTGCCGAAAAACACACGGAAAAACATGTGTGCCCGCGACTTCTGAATACCCTTGTTAATTTCAGCATACAGATTTTCGTAATATTCATCGCCGTAATCGCCGGCATTGAGAATATTGAAAGTTGTTCTCCGGTTCATCTGGTGTTCTTCTTCGGTCTGAGCATTTGTTATCAGCAGTTTGGTCTCACCCCAGCCTTTGTACAGCAGCCGTTTCTGATCGATGCCCTGCTGTATCAGGTATTCAACAACAGACTGAGCGCGTTTTTGCGACAAATCCATATTGTAGACATCGGTTCCCCGATCATCGGTATGCGAGTTGAGCTGAATACGCATTCCGGGATTTTCGTTCAGCAATTCCACAATCTTGTCCAGTTCTCTTTTCGATTCCTCTCGAAGATCCCATTTGTCGAAATCGTAGTAAATATTATTGATCGTAATTTCATCGCGTGTAATTCGAAACAATTCGAAATCAATATTATGTCCGGTTGCTGACGACAGTTCCCTTGTTTTCTTTTCTCCTATGGTCACCAGCGTTTTGGTTTGCGGAATATATCCTTCCTTCACGGCATCAATCTGATAAGTTTTGTCGCACAGAATATTGGAGATCAGATAATCTCCATTGACATCCGTCATGGTGGTATCGGTCACTTCGCCGTTGAGTTTGACAATTACGAGTGCTTTGGCAATGGGGAGTCCCGATGTTTTATCGGTCACTTTTCCTTTGGCTGTAAGAACAAACGGAACCGGTTTGCACATGAAAATATCGTCCATTCCATTGCCACCGGCTCTGTTGGAGGCAAAAAGGCCGAATTCGGCGTTGAGCGGAAAATAGCCAAAATCGTCTCCTGCACTGTTGATCGGATAAGGCAAAGCGTTAACATCGCCTTCAATGCGACTTCCATTAATTTTGACGGAGTAGATATCCAATCCTCCCATTCCAATACGGCCCGATGAGGCGAAATACAATAAGGTATCACCTGAAATAACCGGAAACATTTCATCGCGGACCGTATTGATTTTCGCTCCGCAGTTTTCGGGTTCCGACCAATTGCCATCTGGTTTTTTGTGAGTCAAGTACAGGTCTTTGCCGCCTTTGCCCTCCGGATTGTCACTTACAAAGTACAAAACATCGCCGGTGCTGTTCCAGGCCGGGTGCCCAACACTGTATGTTTCGCTGCCAAGTGGAAATGCTTCCACCCGTGAGGCGTCGTTACGGCCGAGATCAATCCGGCAGCTGTATATCCGGCAGATTTTTCCTTTTCCGTTGGGTTCGTTGCATCGCATAAAGAGCATTTCATCCGCTTTGGCATTCAGCGTGACAGTCCCTTCGTTGAATTTTCCGTTTACATCGTTCGGGAGTTTTGTAATACTGGTCCATTTCAGCAGCGATGAATCATATTGGGCCTGAAAAATATCGCTGAAGCCCTGCCCATCGTAATTGAATATCCGTGCTGAATCGCGGCCTGTCCGCGCCGAAGTAAAAAGGAGTTTTCCGTTGCTGATTACAGGTGAATAATCGCTGTAGGGCGAATTCAGTTCCTGCACATTGACAATTTCGTATGCAGGTACTTTTAGCAGCTGCCCGGCAGCATAGCGGCAGGATTCGGAGCGGTCGAAATATTTGCTTTTATCTGCACTGTTTTTAATCAGATGCGAAAAATGTACATCGGCTTCGGCATACTGTCCCAATGCCAGCAGCATTTCAGCAAGTTTATCCTCTACTTTTAAATCCGAAGTGATATTGAAGGCAGTCTGATACCAACGAGCAGCTTTGGTGAAGTCGAGAAAACCTGCATAACAGTCGCCGGCTTTTTCGGCAAACAAGGCTTTATCTGCATCGGCTTCGGTCGATCCGGCAAGCTTTTCATACAGAGCTGCCGCTGAATAGAATTCCTGATTTTCGAACAACGCATCGGCTTTTTCCTGCAATTTTCTGTTCTGGGCTTGTATAACCGAAACGGAGAACAGCAGCGCAATAACCGGTAAAAATAATTTCATTGCATTCATATTTCTGCTTTTTTACTGGTTTCTAACCAATGTAACAACACCATTGAGAATTTTTACATCACCTTCGGGCTGAGGCAGGCGAATGATGTAATAATAGGTTCCTGCTTCGGCATATTCGCCTTTGTAGCGTCCATCCCAGCCATCCATGCCTTTATAAATCTGTAAGCCCCAACGGTTGACAATTTCCAGATCAAGTCCATTGACAAAAACATCGTTGTATCCGTCTCCATCTGGTGTAAAAGCATTGGGAATCTGCCGGATATGCATCAACAGCGAGTCTTCGGGACTTTCACACACAAAATCGTTGGAGCTGACACTCACAACATCGCCGTCATTCAAGGCATTGGTGGAATAAATATTCGATGCCGATTGCTGCACCAGTTCGGAATTTACATAAAACAAATACTCCGGATAGGTAGACGGCGTTGCTGTAAAAGTGACAATCTGTCCGGTATAAGCGGTATTTTGCGGCATATCGCAGGAGAGAATCACATAGGGAAGACTGTTCATGCCTACAGCAACCGAAACTGGCCCGCCGGCATTGTGACAACCGTTGGACGAAATATTTTCGGCATACACGGTTACCGGGTTGCTTACCGGGCCGAGCCAGAGCGTATCGCCTGTACCAAGCAGATTTCCGCCGGGATTGTCGAACCAGTTGATAACTGAACCGGTCTGATTGTACAGCACATACACATATCCGTTCTCATTCTCGCAAAACGACGGATTATTACTTGCCAGCACCGGATCGAGTGGAGACGGGAGTACCGGAACCAGGTGGAAAATGGAGGCAGAACAACTGTTGGTGTCTGTCACAACCAATTCAACCGGATAAAAACCGCCTTCAGTGTAGCTGTTTTGAACCTGAGAACCGCTTCCGGAATTGCCATCGCCAAATGTCCACTGCCAGCTATTGATAACGGAGCCGGTATTCACCAGCAAAGTATCATTGAACGTTGTAGGTGTTCCCGCGCAGGCTGTGTCGTAAACAAAATCCATAATGATCGGCGGGCTGATTGAAATGGTTTGTGTGACAGAATCGCTGCAGCCGCGTGAGTTGGTGACAATAAGCACCACATTGTATGAACCGGCGTTGTCATAATAATGCACCGGATTCTCCAGAGTTGAATAATAACTATCGCCGAAGCGCCAGTAATAATCAGAAATGACTCCGCCGTTGGCCAGCGAAACATTGAAATAATGGGTTGTGTCGCCTGCACAGAAGTCCGAAATGTTCATAGCCGGAGTCGGAAGCGAATCGATGGCGGCAATGTGGGTGATACTGTCAACGCAGCCATGGGCATCGGTTACAATCAGAGTTACCGGGAAGATCCCGTAGCTTGAGTAGGTGTAGGTTGGATCTGAATCGGTGCTGGTTCCCATGCCATCGCCGAAATTCCATGCATTGGCAGTAATGGCTCCGCCGTTGCTGTACGATGAATTTGCGAACGGAGTCTGATTGCCGAAACAAATGGTGTCCATGCTGAAATCGGGCACCGGGAGCGGATATACAGCAACCGGCTTCACTATTGTATCGCGGCAGCCATTGGCATCGGTGGTAATCAGCTGCGCGTTATACAGGAAAATGTTCGTCACTGTGTCCGGATAAATATATGTCACAATGTTGCCGGTGCCTGTCCCGGCGCTGTCTCCAAAATCCCAGTCCCATTGCAATACAGCTCCACCGGTACTTGAAGACACATCGGTAAAAGATGTTGGAAAACCAAAGCAGGCCGAATCGCTTGCAAAATTGGCTATGGGCTGAGGATTGATCAGAACGGGTTGAACAATGGTATCGCGGCAGCCATTGTTGTCCGTTACCATCAGCGTAACATTGTAAGTAGTCGGGTTCAACACAACACTGTAGAGATAGCCTGGATTCTGATTTGCAGAAGTTCCGCTGCCATCGCCGAAGCTCCAGTTCCAGACTGCCAGCGGGCCGCCGGCCCAGGTTGAATCGGTGAAAAAAGTAGTATCTTTCGAACAGGCGGTTGTGGCACCGAAATCGGCAACTGGTTTCGGATTCAGCCTGACCACATCCGAAACGGTGTCCAGACAGCCATGCGAATCGGTCACCGCAAGTGTGATGGTGTACAGCGTATCGCCCGGATATGGATATACATGGGTCGGGTTCTGCACCGAAGACGATTGTGTGTCACCAAACTGCCAGTTCCATCCATTGATGGTGGCAATTGGATTAAAGCTGGTGTCGGCAAAAGTCACGGGAAGTCCTTGACAGGCCTGGGTAGCCGCAAACGCAGCGGTTGGCAGTGTGTAAACGTTTACAGCCTGTTGCAGTGTATCGCGGCAGGTAAGCCCGTTTTCGGCAATGAGCGTAATAATATAGGTTGTATCTGAGCCATAGTAATGCGGCGTTGGGTTTTGAACAGAATCAACTGTACCATCACCGAAATTCCAATCCCATGATGTAATGGCACTTCCCTGCGTGGCATGCGACAGGTTACTGATAAAAACGGTATCGCCAAAACACACATGCGGGGCTGCAAAGCTGAGCGCCGGCAATGAATCAATCTGAACAGGAAGTGTGATTTCATTGTGGCATCCATTGGTGTCCCACACTGTCAGCATGGTGTTGAAAATGCCCGGATTCGGGAACAGGTGATCCGGATCCTGAACGCTGTCAGTGGTTCCGTCGCCAAAGCTCCAATCCCATGAAATTATATCAGCCGGCATGGGCACCGAAATATCCTGAAACTGTGTCAGCAGTCCGAAGCAAATCGTATCGCGGGTGAAAGCTGCAACAGGTGGAACATATACGGTAATCGGCCTCGAGATGGTATCCGTGCAGCCGAATGCTGAATAGGCTATGAGACTGATATTATAGACACCAACAGCTCCGTATGAATAAACCGGATTTTGCACAGTTGTATCATTGCCGTCGCCGAAATCCCAATACCAGGAATTTACATTGCCGTTATCGGCAGGATTCAGTATGGTACTGGAATCTGTGAATGTAACTCCATATCCAACGCAACCGGTTGAGTAACCGAACCCAGCCTGTGGTAATTCATACACTCTTATAGGTTTAACAGCTTCGTTGCGACAGGCATTTGAGTCTGTAACTGTAAAAGTAACATTGTACAATCCGGGACTGCCATACAAATGACTGACCGTCTGGGCTGTGTCGGCAGTTCCGTCTCCGTAATCCCAGACCCATTGCTGGATTCCGGTATCAGTGGGTAAACTCAGATTGGTGGGAAACAAGGTATCGTTGAAGCATACATTGGCGACTGAAAAGGAATCAACCGGCAGATTGTGAACCAGAATAGGTTTGACAATCGTATCGCGGCAACCATCGGTATTGGTAACAATCAGCTGACTGTTGACAGAACCAGGGTTGTTGTACAGGTGATCAGGATCGGTCAGCAGAGATGTATTCCCATCTCCGAAAGTCCAGCTGTTTACTGTAATGGCTGAACCTCCGTCGGTTTGAGAGAGATTGGAGAAATGAGTAGTATCAAGAAGACATACGGTATCGGTGACAAAATCTGCAATCGGGTTGATATGTACAATTAGCGGTTTTGAAATGGTATCGGAACATCCGTAAATATTGGATACAATAAGTATCGGATCGTAGGTTCCAGGCGGGCTATAGCTGTGCGAAGGACTGGCTGTATTGCTTGCCGGAGATCCGTCGTCGAAATCCCACTCATAACTGAGTGTGGTATTCCAGTACCAGCCATCACACTGAAAAGTCGGATAACAATTCCATGACCAGCCGTTCCAGCAGCAGCCGAAATGATGGTGTGCCAGCGCATAGGGCGATGAACTGGAATTTGAAAACAATACCTGCAGATTTTCGCATGCCAGAGAACTTGAATAATCGGAGTTTGGTTTCGGATAGGCCAGCACTTTTTTATAGCTTCCGGTCCGGTAGCAACCGTTGGCATCGGTTACCTGCAGAGTGACCCAGTATTCGCCATGGGTGGGGAACAAGTGATTGGGATTCGGATCGGTTTCAAGCGGGCTCCCATCATCGAAATTGTAAGACCATGCGGTAAGCGCGGCACCATCAAGACTTACTGTTGATGTATTGGTAAAAGGAATGCTGTCATATTCACATTGGTTGGAGAAAGTAAAATTCGGATTTGGCAGATGCCAGACATATACCGGCTTGGTAATGCTTTCAGAACAACCGTTATCGGCGTACACGGTCAGCGTAGCATTCTGATTACCAGGTGCCGTATAGGTTGTAGTCGGGTTGGCTGCATTGGATGAAGACGGCGAAGCAGGACTGAATGACCAAGTATAGGATGAAATATTGATAATAGTGTCGGTTGAAAGATTGGTGAAATGTGTCAGCTCTTCGCCTGTACAAGCTGTATCTGATGCAAAATCAGGCATCAGATCACCGATGGTAATTACATGGGTGAATATAGTGCTGTCGCAACCCCAGAGCGAGCTGTTACTGGCTCTGAGTTTTACTGTGTAAAAACCCGGATTGGTATACGTATGTGTTATGGTTTGCTGCGGCTGTGTGGTTGAAACAACCAGAGTTGGACCAAGTGTGGTACCGTCGCCGAAATCCCAGTAATAGACCGAGTTGGGATTGGCTGCACATTCGTTGCGGGTCGAATAGTTGTAAAATGTAATGGCTGTATTAATGCAGGTAGGTGTTGAATGGGTAAAGGCTGCCTGGGGCGGTTCATAAACACGGACTGGTGCCCAGCTTGCCTGCGATATGCCGCACACATTCGAAACAGCCATGGTAATAACATACTGATTCAAAGGTTGCGAGCAACTGGAAGTGTTGTATGTGTGGTTGTAAAATCCTCCGGGTGCCGTTCCCAGTGGAAGATTTTGAGTGGTGCCATCGCCCCAGTTAATGGAAGACGCGGTCGATGATGTCACAAAGGAATTGTTGTTTTGGACAGTAACCGCCAGCGGCGCACATCCCAGGTTGGTGCCGGCCGGTGGTCCTATGATTCCGGCAATTGGCGTGTTTTCAATGTACAGCGTGGTGTCAAATATCGTTGAACATCCATTGCTGCCTGTTGCTGTGATGACAATATTGTAACCTCCAAGTGCTGTGTATTCGTGTTCCAGTGTGTCAAAAACTGCTGTGTTGGTCACGGGGCCTCCGTCGCCCCAGTCAATCAGATAATTGGAGATATATCCAGCGCCCGGAGACATGTTTACCACCTCAAGCGTGTCTTTGATGATGGTGTTGTATGAACAATGTTTCCAGTTTGTTTCTTCGAAATAATACACATCGGGTTGTTGCAGAATTGTAACCACCTGTGTTGCTGTTGCTGTGCATCCGTTGTCATCCGTAACAGTCAGTGTGGCGTTAAAGGTCTGGCTGGCGCCACCGGTCGATGTGTACACATGCGAAGGATCCGTAGTTGTACTTACCGGACTCCCGTCACCGAAATTCCAGGAATAGCTCAGGCCTGTTCCGGTGGAACTGTTGGTAAACGAAACCGAGTTTCCGGAGCAGACATTGTTCGGCGCAAACGTAAAGCCAGCCACAGGAACCGGTATTACATCAACCACCTGTGATGTGGTGTCATGACAACCGCCGCTGCGGGTGATGATGAGTGTTACGGTGTAACTCCCTGTCGATCCGTATGGATGCGAGGGATTCGGAGTAGTTCCGTGTGCACTTGCATCCCCGAAATCCCAGTCATAGGCTGTGATGGTTCCGGGTGTACTCGACGTGTTGGTGAAGTTGATCGTCAGGGTGTTGCAGACCTGGGAAAATGAAAAATCCACAGTTCCCGGACACTGAGCATTGGCCAGTTTAAAGATAATAAGCAGCGAAATCAGTAGCGGTAAAGTTTTTCTCATGGCAAATGGATTATCATTTACAAATATATGTTTATATCCTACATTAACATACTAATTTCCGATAAAAATTTTTCCGATAACACACGTTTTTACAGGCCATGTACGTAGTTTATCAACAATTATTTTGTCAGCTTTTATTAATGTGCTATTAGGTGGATATAAATCATAAATTAATATGCAGTAAGCGTAAAATGCTCTTCTATCAGATGGATTGGTTGCACAAAAAGCCATATCTTCATGGTGAATGAAGATTATTGAATTATTTCTGTCTGCAAATAATTTTCGGAAAATGTCACAATAACCAGCAACGCGGTCCTCAGATTCTTACGACTGCTGTGCGAAGATTCAAACAATAAGCTTGAGCAAAGATTCTATCTTTGCTCACCCCTACGCACAGCGCCCACAGCCCTACAATTCTCTATCCATGCAAAAAGCAGCATACAAGGGAACCGATTTTATCTGATTGTCAAATCCAAAATTCTTTTCTGACAATCGGATGATTGTTGACGGTTCGTATTTTTTTCTAAAGACATCAATACTTCGCGATCGGGTATTGGTGCCGGCTTTCACTTCAATCGGAACTACACCGGTTTTGCCCTGAATTAAAAAATCAATCTCGGCTGTATTACCCGACTCCCAATAATAAAGTGGAATTCCCTGAGATTGAAAAGACGATGCGACATAATTTTCTACAACCGGGCCTATAAAGGAACTGGTGTGTTTTTCCTCCAGGAGTATTTCTCTGAGCGGCATTCCAGACTTCTGCACCAATAATCCCGGATCGTTCATGTACAGTTTGAACGCAGTCATGTCGGAATAGGCTGATAATGGTTCGTTGGGAACCGTTACCCGGTTGCATTTGCAAACTAGTCCAGCTGCGGAAAGCCAGTCAATGGCAGCTCCAAACATGCCTGCATAACCGCCTTTCTGAACAACTTTGTATTGAAACTTCCGGTTTTCTTTTGCAAGTTGAGCCGGAAGTGAATTGTAGCTTGCGATTATTTTGCTCACTTCTTCGGGAGCAGCATATTTTGCCATATCAGCAATGTACGAATCAAGAATCTGTTGCTGTATCTCGGCAGCTTTCAGATGATCTTTGTTTTTTACAAATTCAGCAACAACTTCTGGCATCCCTCCGGTTATCAGATAATCGTGAAATAACGATAATGCCATTTCATGAAACGCGCAAAATACATCATTTTCAAAACACGTCCTGATTTCTGCAATAAGTTTAGATTTCCCGACCGCCATTAAAAACTCCTCAAAGTCCATGGGAAATACATGCAACATTTGCGTTTGTCCTACAGGAAACGAATATTCTTTTCTGTTCATGGCAATTCCCAGCAAACTCCCTGCAGCAGCAATGTGATACTCGTTTTCGTCTTCATTAAAGTATTTCAGTGACGACAAAGCCCGCTCCGATGACTGGATTTCATCAAAAATCAATAAAGTTGATTTGATATCAAAGTCTTCATTAAAAAAAATTCGAAGTTTTGATATTATTGCGGCTGGTTCAATGCTCGTTTTAAACAGACTGTCCAATCTTTTGTCGGATTCGAAGTTCAGGTAAAATACTTTACTATACTCTTTTTTGCCGAATTCTTTTAACAAATAAGTCTTCCCAACCTGCCTTGCTCCTTGCAACAAAAGAGGTTTGCGTTTGCTGGTTTTCTTCCAGTCGAGCAATTTTTTATATACTTTGCGTTCCATATTCAATACAAAGATAAACATTTATCTGGGGAAAAATCTAAAAAAACGAATAAAAACCCACTTAAAAATTCGTAAAACGCGATAAAAACACACTTAAACGTCCTTGAATTTGCCAAAAAAAGCTTTAAACGTAGCGCTGTGTCATGATTTTAGCGAAACTGCGCCCGAGCGAAGATTCCAACACTACGCTGTGCGAAGTTTCCTAACTTCGCACAGAACCCCTCGACAGCGCCCACAGCCCCGCAAATGTCAGTAGTCCGTTGATGATCAGCAGCTCAAATCCAACCTGATAGCCGCCAAACCATTCCTTGCTGTTGTTGGCCAACAGGTAGCACAGCACCGGAGCGATGATGACCGGAATAAATACCAGCTTATCACGGATGGGACGCTTTGTGAACAATCCAAATGCAAACAGCCCCAGCAGCGGGCCGTAGGTGTATCCGGCAATGGTAAATAATTTATCGATGATGCTGCGGTCGTTGATGGTGCTGAATAAAATGATCAATCCCAGCAGCAGCAATGCAAAGGAGAAGTGGACCAGCAGCCGGATGCGTTTTTGTTTTTTCTCATTATATTCTTTGCGGTTGATGCGCAAAATATCGAGCGAAAATGAGGTGGTGAGCGACGTGATAGCTCCATCGGCACTGGGATAGGCGGCCGAAATCAACCCAATCAAAAATACAAATCCGGTTATGGCAGGCAGATAAATGAAACTTACCGTGGCAAATAAATCGTCTGCCAGTGCCGGACGCACGATATTCATGGTGTCGGTGTAAATATACAAAGCGGCTCCCAGTACCAGAAACAGCAAGGTCACACCAACAACAATAAAACTAAAAGTGACCATGTTTTTCTGCGCATCGCGCAGGTTGCGGCAACTCAGGTTTTTTTGCATCATTTCCTGATCAAGTCCGGTCATGGTTATGGTAATGAAAATACCGCTCAGCAATTGTTTCAGCCAATGGTCCTTTGAATTGAAATCCGACACAATCATGTTGCTGTATTTGCTGTCGGCAATGGAAGAAAATAATTGTCCGATGCTCATATCCAGCTGCGATGCGATGGCAAATAGTGTGAATATAAGTGCCCCCAGCATAAACGTTGTTTGCAGGGTATCGGTCCAGACAATGGTTTTGATGCCGCCCTGAAATGTGTACAGCAATACTAAGGAAATAAAAATTACGGCAGTCATTACGAACGGAATTCCCAACGCGTCGAACAAGAAATTCTGCAGAATAAGCACCACCAGAAACATACGCATAGAGGCGCCCAGTGAGCGCGACAGAATGAACAACAACGAACCTGCTTTGTAGGAACCGTTGCCAAAGCGTTGATCGAGATAAGTATAAATCGAGGTCAGGTTCAGCTTGTAATACAGCGGCAGCAACACAAAAGCCACCACCTGATAGCCGATGAAATAACCGATCACGACCATAAAATACGCAAAGCCATGCTGTTCGACCATGCCCGGCACCGACATAAATGTGACGCCCGACAACGATGCGCCGATCATGCCATAGGCCACTACATACCAGATGGAGCGCCGGTTTCCAATAAAATAGGTTTCATTATTTGCCTTGCGACTCGTCAGCCAGGTGATGAAAAACAACAGCAGCGTGTAAATGACAAATACGAGAAGAATGAGATTTGGATTCATGAACGGACTCTTTGAAATACGAAATCAGAAATACGAAATGAGAAATACGAGATTTGAAGTGCGAAATTATGTGAAAATGTGGAGATGTGGGAATATTAAAGTCGGTTGAAATGAGTGTTTATGCGAAAATGTGGAGATATGAAAAGGTGTGAATTGAAATACGAGATCAGAGATGCGAGTCCGCCGCGTTTCGACACGCTCAACGACCAGGCGGAAGAAATCATGGTTCAAAGCTAAAAACAAAATCCGACATTCAATTCAAATTTTATATTTAGCAAATCTCATTCTGCCCGCAGAGGCGCACTACCTATGTCTAATGCTATGACCTAATCTCATATTCACACATAGGCGGAGCCTCACATTTACAAATTTCCACATCGCATTTCGTATTTCGTAAATCGTATTTTATTGGAGCTTCGCGTACTGAAAGTCCCGACCGTATGCGTCGGGATCGCGCGACTGCCTTGTGCTGATGAAGGAACTTCCGTCAGCAGACGCGTGATTTTTCAACTCAAAGGTGCTTCGCGTGTCCTTAGTTCCTGGGGCTTTCAGCCCAAGGCTAATATTATTCGATCAGCGTCTGCTGATCGCCTCAAAGGAACCAACTATGGTAATTTTTGGGATAAACGTTTGTATGAACGCAAACTCCTTATGCCTCACGCCTTATGCCTATTTCGTATCTCGTATTGTAAACGTCTTTGATATTCTCACATAGGCGAAGCTTCACATACGCCGAATTATCACGTTTCACGTGAAGGCGTCGCATGCGCGAACCTGTCACGTTTCACGTGAGCGCCACATCATTTCGTATTTCTGATTTCGTATATCGTATTTTCAAAGGTGCTTCGCGTGCACATACCTGAGGTCGCTTCGCGACCATAGGTTATTGATGTTGGACTACATTCGTAGTCCCTTCAAAGGGTTCATATGTTGTCATTTTTGGGGTAAACGTGTATGAACTTGAGCTCCTTATGCCTGGAGTTTATCCCGACGAAGGCGGGGCCAAACGTCTTATGCCTTATGCCTTATGCCTATTTCGTATTTTATTTCTTATGTATCCCACACTCCTTACTCTCCGGATTTTCCCACCACCAGCGGCCTGCACGAAAATCATCATCGTCGCTCACCGGGCGTGTGCAAGGCAGACAGCCAAGACTGCGGTAGCCTTGTTTCTGTAATGGATTAAATGGGATGTTGTTCTTTTCAATCTCTGCCCATACTTCGTTTTCGAACATATCGGCCAGCGGACTGATTTTCACCACGCCGGTACTTTCATTCAGATCGAACACCGGCAGCGTAATACGCGTAATCGATTGCTCGCGACGGAGTCCTGTAAACCATGCATTATGGCCGGCCAGCGCGCGGTCCATAGGAAATTTTTTGCGGATATGACAACATTCTTTTCGCAGTTCATAGCTGTCGTAAAAGCAATTGATGCCGTACGTATTCACGAGTTTTTCAACGGCTGCCGGCTCCGGGAAATAGCTCTGTATGCGGATTCCGAAATGCTTCTCGGTAGCGGCAATGGTATCGTAGGTTTCCTGCGGCAGACGGCCTGTATCGAGTGTGAAAAAAACGCATTTGATTCCGCTTTGTACAATCAGAAACATCAAATATTGGTCTTCAATACTCAGGCTGGTGGCCATGGTAAACGAAGGCTCGACGTTTTTAAAAGCGAATTCAATAATTTCGGTCGGCGTGTATTTTTTAGTGGCCTGATTCCAATTGTTTACTAGTTCAATGCTGTTCATAGTCAGTAACTGATAACTTTAAATTCTGTTCTGCGGTTTTTCTGACGACCTTCGGGCGTGTCGTTCGTTTCAATGGGAACCGTGTCGCCATACCCTTTGTAGGTGAGTCGTGATGCGGCAATCCCTTTTCCGGTCAGGTAAGTGACAACAGCTTTTGCGCGGTTATCGGACAACACCATATTGTGTTGTTTACTGCCGGTATTATCGGTATGTCCTCCGATTTCAATTTTCATGGTCGGATTTTGCACCAGTAGAGTGTGCAGCTTTTCCAGCTCTATATACGATTCCGGCTTCAGATCCGATTTGTCAGTGTCAAAGAAAATATTGTTCAGTACCACTGTTCCGCCTGTGCCGAGCGGTTGCATTTCAATGTTTTTGACGTACGGATCGGTACTGGTTCTTATTTCCGTCATGTTGAAATTTTCAGAAAAAAACAAATGTTTGTCGCTCGAAATATTCAACATATACTGACGTCCGGTCGGAATACAAATTAAAAAGGAACCTTTTTCGTCGGAAGTGGAGCGGGCGACA
>Ga0209373_10001657_pt1 | contig 25088 bp, 20 predicted proteins | sample Higcelweek5metaG_FD_187173 | JGI IMG/M metagenome (GOLD analysis project Ga0209373, IMG submission 187173) | Freshwater pond sediment microbial communities from the University of Edinburgh, under environmental carbon perturbations - High... | ecosystem: Environmental > Aquatic > Freshwater >... | reverse complement strand
GGCCTCGAAGCGGGGAGACAATCCGGCCGGATTCCCCTCGCTGGATTTGAGCCACACCTCTCCCGGCTGGCGGAATGTGCTGAAGTACGGCGTTTGCGGCATCCGGGACCGGGCGCTCGACGCCCTGCCGCACGCCGCCGACGCCGAAGCCAGTGAATTTTATGCCGCCGTCGCCACGGTGTACGACAGCATTCGCGTCTACATCCTGCGGCTGGCGGCGGAAGCGGAACGGGTCGGCGCCGTCCGGGTGACCGACTGCCTGAAACAGCTCGCCGAACGGCCGCCGGAGAGTTTCCACGAGGCCCTGCAGCTCGCCTTCCTTTACACCAAAGCGCAGGAGCACGAAGGGGAGTGGGTCCGGACGCAGGGAGTGTTCGACCGCCTCTACATCGAGTTCTACCGGCGCGACCTCGCCTCCGGGAAGTTGACCCGGGAACAGGCGAAGGAGTTGCTCCGGTTCTATTTCGACAAATTTTCCTCCCAGCACTTCGGCGCGGGGCACAACATCTGCTTCGGCGGCAAAAATCCGGACGGATCGGACTCCTGCAACGAACTGACCGAGCTGGCGTTCGAAGTCTTCGAAGAACGCAAAAATATCGATCCGAAACTTTCGCTGCGAGTTAATAAAAACCTGCCGGATCAAGTTTTGAGACATGCCGCCCGGTGTGTGACGCAGGGAACCAACGCGATCGTGTTCGCCAACGACGAGACGGCGTATCCGATGTTCCTGAAACGCGGCAAACGGGTCGAAGACCTGATCGACTTCGTCCCGGTCGGCTGCTACGAACCGGCGATCATGGGCCGCGAACTCTGCTGCAGCATGAGCGCCACGGTCAACCTGGCGAAGGTGATCGAATACCTGTTCGAAGAGCCGGAGCCGCCGCGGACCATGAAAGAAGCGACTGCAAAATTTCAGGATCTGCTGCGGGACATGCTCGACGAGACGCTGGCGCGCACCCGCGAATGGGAAAAACACTGGCCGGACATCAACCCGTCGCCGGTCATGTCCGGCACGATGGAGGGATGTTTCGAAAAGGGCCGCGATGTTTCCCATGCCGGAACATTGTACAATAACTCCGGGGTGATGTGCGCCGGAATCGGCACCGTCGCCGACGCCCTGGCCGCGATCGACTGCCTGGTGTTCGAGCAGAAACTGTGCACCTGGAACGAGCTTGGCGACATCCTCGCCGCCGACTGGGAAGGGCAGGAGAAGCTGCGGCTCACCGCCCTCCGGCGCGTCCCCAAGTGGGGCAACAACCTGCCGGCGGTGGACGCCATCGCGGCGGAAATCGCCAACTTCACCGCGGGAGTCATCAACCGGACGCCCAACACCCGCGGCGGATTCTTCCAGATGGGCTGCTGGTCGATCGACCTTTCCGTGGCTTTCGGCAAGCAGACCGGAGCCACTCCGGACGGCAGGAAAGCCGGAACCCCGCTGTCGAAAAACGTCGGAGCCTCCATCGCCGCCGACACCCGCGGCGTCACCGCGCTCATCCACAGCGCCGCCCGGCTCGACCACACGGAATTTCCCGACGGATCGGTGCTGGATGTGATGCTGCACCCCTCGGTGGTGCGGGGAACCGACGGGGCCGGGCTTATCGCCGAACTTGTCCGGACCTATTTCCGGCTGGGCGGCTTTTTCATTCATTTCAACATCTTCGATGCCGAAACGCTGAAAAAAGCGCAGCGGGAGCCGGAAAAATACCGCAATCTTCAAATCCGGGTCTGCGGCTGGAATTCCCGCTTCATCGACCTCTCTCCCGAATTGCAGGCGACATTCATCGCCCAGGCGGAAGCGCTGAAATAAATGGATTGATTCTCTACGACATTCCGTTGAAATCATCAGTCATTCTCTAAAAAAAATTGCGGTATCATATCCGCAACGGAATCATATTCTCCAGATAAGGAAGGATCATGACAAAACCATTCCAATGGCTGCTGGTCGGAGCCGGCAACATCGCCCGGATCCGGGTCGGCGCGGCACTGCGCGATGCGGAAAATTCCCGCCTGGCCGCCATCTGCGACATCGACGCGAAACGGGCCCGGGCGCTGGCCCGGCAACTCGGAATCGAACCGGTCATCTACACCGATTATCCGCAGGCATTGCGGGAAAGCGGAGCCGAGGGCGTGTACATCGCCACCCAGGCGAGCTCCCATGTTCCGCTGGGAATTCAGGCGGTACAGGAAAACCGGCATTTTCTCTGCGAAAAACCGCTGGGAGCAAATCTCGACGATGCCGGAACGCTGTACGAAGCCTGCCGGAGAGCCTCCGTCAAGACCGCCTGTTCCGACTATCGACGGCTTTCCGAACAATACAAAACCGTCGAGCGGCTGGTTCGCGACGGCGCGATCGGAGAATTCACCGGCGGCTGGATGAACTGGGTCTGCTGCGAAAGTTCCGTGGGAAACACCCCGCTCAACCGGGCGGCCGGCGGCAGTCCGCTGAAAACACTGGCGTTTTATATTTTCGACATTGTTCACAATCTCTTCGGAATGCCGTCGGAAGCCATGGCCCGGTGCTGCACGAAATTCAACCCCGCCACGGATACCGAGGATGTCGCCGGTGTGCTCCTCTCGTTCCCGAACGGCGCGGTGTTTTCGCTGAACGTGTTCCTGACGCCGTTCGCTTATCGGGAAGAGATGGAATTCTACGGGACCCGGGGGAAAATCACGCTGCGCAACTGGCCGCCGTCCGGAAACGGACCGGTCATCGTCCACCTGGCCGGGGAAGATGAAAAAGAAATCCCCGCTTTCACCAATCCCAACTGGCACATCCCGATGATCGAGGACTTCATCCGGGCAGTCCGCGAAGACCGGGAACCGGTCTGCACCATCCGCAGCGCATTTCAAACCGAACTCATCACCGATGCGGTATTCCGTTCCGAAAGAAGCGGCAAAAGCGAACCGATTACAATGGAAGGCAAAATATGATGAAACCGAAAAAGACCAAAGTCCTGATGATCGGCGGAACCGGAATTATCAGCACCGACTGCACACTCCGGGCGCTCCGGGACCCGCAATTCGAAGTGACGCTCATCAACCGGGGAATCACCCCCTCCCCGATTTCCGGCGACTTCCGCACGATCCACGCCGACATCAACGACGTCGACGCGGCCCGCGAAAAGCTCAAAGGCGAAACCTTCGATATCGTCTGCGATTTCATCTCCTACGACACGACCGCGCTGGAGAAACGGCTCGAACTCTTCACGCCACTTTGCGGTCACTATATTTTCATCTCCTCGGTCATGGCTTACCGGCCGAACGACAACCTGCTGAAGACCGAGGCGAACTCCCGCCCCGGCAACACCGACTGGACCTACGGCTGGGAAAAAAGCCGCTGCGAACACCTGCTCCGACAGAAGTGCGCCGAAACCGGCATGACTTACACCATCGTCCGGCCGGGCTACACCTACAATTCCATCCGCTTTTTCAACCCTTGGGCGATCATGCATGACCGGAGCTGGACCATCGCCGACCGGCTGCTCCGCGGCGTTCCCATCCTCCTGCAGGACGACGGGATGCAGCTCTGCACGATCACCCATACCCGCGATTTCGCCAAGGCGTTCGTGGGGCTCTTCAACAACCCAACGGCGGCGAACAACGATTTCCACATCACCTCAGGTGAGTACCTGACCTGGAAGCGCGTCGCCGAAATCCAGGCGGAACTGCTGGGAGTGAAACCGGTCTTTCAATTTCTCCCCGCAGAAGAAATCTGTTACGAAGTCGGCCACGACCCCGGCCAGAAGGTGATCCACTGCACCCGGCACGACTGTTACGACAGCTCCAAAGTACGCGCCGCCGTTCCGGAATTCAAGTGCACAACCTCCTTCGAACAAGGCATGGAAGAATCCATCCGCTACTACCGGGAAAATCCGGAACGACAACTCCTCGACCCCTGGTGGATGGAGCGCTTCGACCATCTGTGTCTGCCGCACTCCTGACCCCCTCCTTCTCCTCCGCCGCAGGGGGAGGCCTCCGGCGGGCAGGGCGCTTCGCCCCTGCACCCCGACCGGCAGGGTGCCTTTCCCCAAAAAGTTGCCACCCTTCGGCCACGGGCCTCGGGTCCCGCCTGCGGCGGGCTTCGGGTACTTTTCGGGGGCCCCGCTCTCCGGCACTCCGTGCGGCTTCGCCGTACTCGTGCCTGCGAGTAAGGTACTGCGCATTTAACGCTCCGATTAAGACATTCGGGAGGTCGTGCAGGGTTCCGGAGGGCGCAAAATACCGCTCCTTCCGGCGTCTCCCGCCTGTTTTTGCAGGAGGAGAGAGCGCAGACCGCAAGACCGTTGCAAGGGATGTCGTAGTTCCGCTCATGTGGAGATCGATACCAGGGCTTGGCAGGCAGTTTTGTATAACTGATGGAGACATGCGGGAGGTTCCCGGCCGTCTGGCGCGAATTCTCTTGTTTGGGTCGTGCATGGCGTGCGGCCTCGTGCTCGCTGCTTCGCATCTCGCAGGGAGCTCGTGCGCGGGCTTCCGCCTTGCCCTCGCGGGCCCCTGACCATGCATGACCCGCGAAATCGAACCCGCCGCAACCGGCCGGGAACCGTTCACGTGGCTCTACCGGATATACAAAGTGGCTTGAAAAGACCTCGCAAAGATCTCCACACGAGCGGACCTACCACGCTCCCTGGCAACGGTCTTGCACCTTGCAGACCAACTTCCGGCAAAAACAGGCGGAGGGAGTGCTCTCCCGCCCCCAAAAAGGGGCGGGAGACGCCGGAAGGAGCGGTATTTTGCGCCCTCCGGAACCCTGCACGACCTCCCGAATGTCTTAATCGGAGCGTCAAATGCGCAGCATTTGATGCGGATCTCGTCGCGGCACCGGCACCCTGCCGGTCGGGAGGGTTAAGGGAGGGCGAAGCGCCTCCCTTGCTCCCACGATCAAGGAAGCAAAGGGAGGGAGTAATGGCAAAAAAAATGGTGCGCTCACGGGGACTCTTTAGCCTTTGCGCGCGCACCTCAAATCCGACATATTCTGGTGATCTCACGCTCAAAAATGTCGAATTTAGTCTTCCTTGCCCAGCCCGCAGAATGACCGCCAAAGGGTAATTCCCGGTACTTTCGACCCCAAAAACGGCAACCAATGGCACCTCGCTTTACGGACTCCTGTTTGCGGGAGATCCGGCCAACAGTTGCCATTCGGTACCATTTCAAAGAACTTCCATTGCCCTTGACAACGCATTCACAATACTTCACATCGGCGGTCATTTCAAATCGTGTTGCAATATATTTTTAATTTATATAGTTTATACAGCTTATAAGAGTTGACAAAAGATTGACAAACCACCACAATGAATTATAGTAATAGACAGAGAGGTGGACGATGAAACAAGACCGAATGACATTGGATGAGAAAAAAGCTGAGTTCGTTGCTTTTGGTATTGAAAGCTACAAGATGAAACTCGGCGGGGTTTCCGGTGTCAAAGTCGCGGAATATTTTAATGACTATGGGGCTATTGACTTTCTTTTGGAAAACTACGACCTGCTTCACACGCTGGGACGCGATCAGATCTTGTCTGAAATCGAACGCTATCTGAAAAAGCGAGGGGCATGATGCTTCTTTATCACGGCAGTCATATTGAAATTAAAAATCCGAAAATCCTGACCACCTCCCGAACGGGTGATTTCGGGAATGGGTTCTATTTGACATCAAGTCTGAATCAAGCCAGACGTTGGGCGCAGATTCGAGCCAGGCAAGAAGAACTGGAATCTGGCATTGTAACCATCCATGAAGTTCCGGATGCTCTGTTGAGCAATCCGGAACTTCAGCTAAAAACGTTTGTAAAAGCGGATGATCAATGGCTGGACTTCGTGATGAACAACCGCAGAAATCCGGAGTTCCATCACCCATACGACATCGTAACCGGACCAGTCGCGGATGATCGTGTGTACGCTTGCCTGAATGCTTTTGAGGACGGTTTTATGGATCGCGCAACTGTTCTTGAGAATTTGAAAACATACGTACTGGTCGATCAGTTTTTGTTTCACACGGCAAAATCACTGTTGTTTCTGACGCATCAAGGCAAGGAGGCGATCCCATGCTCCCTGAAGTAACCCAGGAAAACGTCCACCTGTTCCTTCCTTATAAGGCGGCGAAAATCAGCAGCTCAATGCGGAAGCATTCAAAACTCGGGATCAAAGAAGCTCTGCTGAACTTCTATCACTCTCGCGCCTATCGCCTTTTGGAGCGCGAAGAAACGAAATTCTGGTATAATAGCCCCGAGCAGATATACGCCGAATACCTGCGTCCGGCAACGACCGCCAAGCGTCATGATCAAAACGGTCCACGCCATAGCAAACTATCGCCTTACGCCGCTCAAATCCAGGCATGGCACACTCAAGGCATGACCATGCGCGCCATCGCCGCCGAGTTGGCGAAATACGACTGCGTGACTACCGCCCAAAATGTCTGCCGTTTTTTGAAAAGAGCAAACACCAACGAAAAGACAAGTAAAAGGCCGTGACATCGACAAGAACGGAATGCATGCAACCACACCGATCCACGTGGAGTATTGGCGGGATACTGCCTCAGAACAGCCCTCACGTGTCATTACTCGACAGGACTATTTTTAAGAGAATCTTCATCCAGATTTGCTGCGTTTCCCCGGCTCTTTTCGCCCTTATTTTGCCTCCATTGAAAATTCGGACGAAACAGATGAACTGGAATTTCGCTGCCAAATCTTCATCGCGGCTTCGGCTGCTTTCATCGCATCGCCTTTTTATGGAAATCTCCGTGCACTTGCATATGAAATACCCCTTTCCCCAGCCAACGCGAAATTTGATTAAAAAAAATTCAATTCACCGTGGACAGATATTGTAACAGCTGTCCACGTTTGGTATAATATCTGTGTACACGAAAGGAAATAAACCCGTGCAAAAAGCAATCGACACGTTATATGCGATTCTCGATGAGGAACTCAATGAATTCTCGTTCGGGGAGCGTTTTTATTCCGTTCGTGAGCTGATGACGCGCTTTAAGATCAATAAACGAGTCATCGCCGACACGTTGGCGAAGATGGAAGCCGACGGGTTGATCACCCGTTCCAACCGGATTGGAATTTTTGTCAACGTAATGCGCCGGAAAAGTGCCCGCAATCTTCTGCTGGTGATACCGGACTGGCCCTCCGTGGGAATAAAAGTATTGCTTGAGGATATACGCGCGGAAGTTGCTCGGCGTCAGAATTATCGATTGCAGGTGCAGTTCAGCGACCCCAACCTCAATTCTGTCAGACTGAAAGACGACAGGAAATATGACGCCATTTTATTGATTCATCCAGCGCCTTACGGATTGGAGAAGGAAGATCTGCTCCGTCTGCTGGAAGAAAATATTCCCATTGTATTGCTCGGACAGCCGCCGACGGCTCTGCCTTTCAGTTCATTGGCCGGCGATGATATTCAAGCCGGAATACTGGCCTGCGACTATCTCATCAAGCATGGATGCAAAAGGCTGGCCGTGGTAATCGGGGAGTTGGAGGTGATCGAGATTATGATGCGCATCCGTTCCTTTTGCACATTCGCGGAAGCGTTGGGAATCCCGGTGAGGCAAATCCATGCGTGCTGCGATCTGGCGGAGTCAACTTCGCAAAAGGCTCACGACGCATTGTGCATGGATATCAAGGAGAACGGAGTGACGTTTGACGGTCTCTTCGTCCTGTGCGACGCGGCCGTTCCCGGTGTTTACCTGGCTTTGGCGGAGTGGGGTCTGAGTGTTCCGAAAGATGTTTCGGTGATCGGCCATGACGGCAATAAGGATGGCGTGTTTTTTTCACCTCCGCTTACCACCATTGCTCATGACGAGAAGTTGCGCAGCAAGATTCTTTTCGATAAGCTGGACGAGGTTTTCGCCGGGAAAATCAAGTCGTTCAAAGAAGTTTTCCCGGGAATGGTATTGGAACGCGAATCAGTGAGAAATGGAGGAGTAAAAAAAAAGAGCTCATGATTCATTATAATAAGCCGTAACGGAAAGGAAGAAACGGAAGCGGGTCTTTTCAGGGAAATATCAACTCGAACCGGAACCGTGAGGGAAAAAATGACAAATTCAAAGAATTACAGAACGACAATGAGAAATCATGCCAAGGCAGATAACCATACGCAGAAAAGGTTTACGTTGATTGAACTTCTGGTTGTAATCGCAATCATTGCAATTCTTGCAGCCCTCTTGTTACCGGCGCTGAACAAGGCGCGAGAGTCCGCAAGAAGCACCAGCTGCGTCAGCAATGTCAAGCAATGCATGTTTGCTCAGAACATGTATGCCAATGACAGCAAAGGGCTCATGGTAACTAACACCATAACTCAATGGTGGACTAGCGTCCTTTATGACAATGGATATTTGCCTACCGTCAAGATAATGGGATGCCCAAATTGCAAAGGGCTCGCAAATTTGAATAATCATACAGCTCCCGGAGAGACAAATTTTAACTGGTCATGCGGATATGGGATGTACAGACCGATATGCGATACTCAATATGCAAGTAAAGTCGCTGATATCGGCAACTTCTCTGTATCTAATTCTTCTGACCAGTACCTTTCTCTCTCCAATATGAAGGTTCCTGCCAAGACTGAAATTATGGTGGATACTTTTGCCGGCTGGTGGAGTCCTCAACAGTATGTATTTTTTTCTCCGGATGGCTACAAAGATGCGGCTACAGCGATTACCTTTTCTTTCCATAACGACAAGACCACGGCCGGTTATGGGGATGGGCATGTCGCTTCCCGAACTTGGGCCCAAATCACAACGTCTCCGATGAATTTTAGAGGATTTGTCACCAGCAGTAGCCAATGGATATCAAGATAGGGATGACATCATGCGTTTTTGACGATTTTAAGCAAATGTACTCTTTTGCTGTTTCCGCTCTGTTTGGGAGCTGCTTTTACCAGCACGCCATTATAATAAGCCGCAATGGAAAGGAAAAAACGGGAGCGAGTCTTTTCAGGGAAATATCAACTCGAACCGGAACCGTGAGGAAAAAATGACAAATTCAAAGAATTACAGAACGACAATGAGAAATCATGCCAAGGCACATAATCATATGCAAAAAAGATTTACGTTGATTGAACTTCTGGTTGTAATCGCAATCATTGCAATTCTTGCAGCCCTCTTGTTGCCGGCGCTGAACAAGGCGCGTGAGTCCGCAAGAAACACCAGCTGCGTCAGCAATGTCAAGCAATGCATGTTTGCTCAGAACATGTATGCCAATGACAATAAAGCATTAATGATAACTCATTCACGCACTCAATGGTGGACTAATGTTCTTTACAGCAATGGATATTTGTCGTCACTAAAGACGATGGGATGTCCTAATTGCGCCGGAGCCAATAACTTGACCAATCATATAGTCCCCGGAGAGACAAATTTTAACTGGGAGTGCGGATATGGAATGTATAAACCATCTGAAGATACTCAATATTCAAGCAAGGTTGCGACTATCGGCGATTTCTCTGTCGTGACTTCTTCAGATCAGTACCTCTCTTTACCCGCAATGAAGATTCCTACCAACACTGAAGTCATGGTGGATACGCTTGCCGGCTGGTGGCGTCCCAATCAATATGCATATTTTTGTCCGGATGGTTTCAAAGGCCCAGAAACGGGTATTAGCTTTTCTCTCCACCGCGGCAAAACCACGGCTGGTTATGGGGACGGTCATGTTGCTTCTCTGACTTTGGAAAAACTCAAAGTGTCTCCGATGAATTTCCGGACGTACTTCAATATCGATGGCAACGGCATAACGCTATAGGGATGACATCATGCGCTTTTTGTCGATTTTAAGCAGATATGTTCTTTTGCTGTTTCCGCTCTGTCTGGGAGCCGCTTTTACCAGTACGCCATTTGCGGGCACGCTCGGCGATGTCTCATGGCAAGGCGTCTGGCGCACAGAAAAACAGGAAATGAAACTTGACGTTTCCGTTCAGAACAACAGCAAAGATAAGGTGGAATTTCTATTTGATTTCCCCGTTCAAAATTGGGTAAACAAAAAGAGTTTCACCTATCGGGAGGGGACACACACCTTTTCGGTCGCGTTTCCCACGATCAATCCGCAGAACCGCTATCAGATCGACGCTTTCGTCACGGTGGGCGAGCAGATGCTGAAAACCACGCTTTCTCTCACCGGTGATCAAGTGAATCCGCTTTTGATCCGCACCCCCGAGATGGCGGCGCCCAACTACCGTTTCGGCGCTTGTTCCCACTTTGACTGGGGGCAGAACGACATCAATGGCTGGGGCGGCGGCTGGCACGACTACAAAGCGGTCATTGATTCGATGCGCGAATGCAATATATTCATCACCCGCGGGAACGTCGGTCCCGGAATCAAAGATCCGAAAACGGGCAAGTATCATCTTGGCGAATACAATGAAAAATGGATCAACTACGCCATCGAACACGGTGTCGAAGTGGTCGCGATTGTCGATCTGTTCTCAAACCGTACCGTCGAAGAAACGGCCCAAGCCTTTGCCGACATCGGCGAACGTTACCCGCAACTCAAATATATCGAGATCGGCAACGAACCTTACAATTTCGGCGATTGGCGCAAAGACTACAAGGGCGAATGGAACAGCAGTACAGAGAAAAACGGCGATCCCGCGCCGTGGGTTGCCGCGGTATTGAAGTACTCCAACGCCGCAGCGGAAGCGTTGCGCAAAGTTCGCCCGGATATTGTCATTATCGGCATGGATACCCTCCCGTGCAACACGCTGCGCGCCTTCAATAAGCTCAAAATTTCCCCGGCGATTAACGGCATTGCCATGCACCCCTACGGGTACTCGCTGCCGCCGGAATACCTTCCGTGGGGCGAAGGATTTATCGCCCGCGACGGCATTTCGACCGGCGATGCCGAATGTACGGTTTATGGCTGGGCGCAGAAATTCGCCGACGCCTTTGCAAAAAGCGGCGCAAACCGCAAACTGTGGCTCACCGAATGGGGGTACCCCACTTTTAATATGCACCCCGCAAAAACGCCGAATGGGATGTACGTCCCGCATACCGAAGAAGCGCAGGCGGTCTATATTCTACGGCGGCAACTGGAATATCTCCGGCTCGGCAACCTGCTTGGCGGTTCATTGCTTTATGACTATATGGATGACGGTTTTCTTATTCCGCAAAACTGGGAATCCCATGAGGCGGAAGCCAGTTTCGGCATCATGCGTCCCGACCGCACCAAAAAGAAAGCGTGGTATGTCATGCAGCGCTTCAATACGCTGCTGGCTCATGCTGACTCCACCGATCGTGTTCAGGTCGTCGAAGCTCGCTGTAACCTTGATCCGATCATGCAACGCGAAAAAAATATTATGTGGGATCGCGTTAATCTTCCGGGGAAATACGGGGTCCGCACTCTGCCGCTTATGATCCCCGATGGTAAAGAGAAGCAACTTGCCATCGTCGTCTGGAGTGAACGGCGCTATGACCGGGAATTTGGCGCGGGTGGCTTGTATTTGCGTTTCAACGGCGCCTTTCATAAAAACGACACCCCCTTCACCGTTATTGATCTTATCACGGGAAAAAGTTTTGACGCGAACTGGAAAAAAAACGGTGATATATACGAACTTGCCGACGTTGGGTTGGGGTCCAATCCACTGCTTTTGCTGCTGGGCCCGGCGGAAGGAGATGCAAAGTAGGGAGATCTTTTACTCCCCGGGCGGTTGAATCAAAACCCGCCCGGGGCTGCAGCCGAACCGGATATCATACACGATTATGAATCCGGTTCGATTTGCAGGAAAAGGATTGCCGTTTTCAGAAATTTTCAGTTCCCCATAGGGTGGAGAAATCTACCTGGCCCGCTGTTCTCAAAAAAAATGTTCAAACGAAGTGATCTATGATCGTCCATTTGATTGTCAATTCACATCTTGATCCGGTCTGGCTGTGGAAGCGTGAACAAGGAATCGATGAGGTCCTTGCCACCGCCAGAACCGCATGCGAGGTGCTCGAAGAATTCCCGGAAGTCCATATTACCCGCGGCGAAGTCTGGTTCTACGAAACCGTTCAGGAGATCGATCCGGCGCTGTTCCGGCGCATCCGGAAGCATGTCGATTCCGGGCGCTGGCACATCGTCGGCAACTGGTATGTGCAGCCGGACTGCAATCTCGCCGCGCCGGAAACTTATCTGCAGCACGGCAGAATCGGGAACGAATATTTCGCAAAATATTTCAACGTCAAGGTTCGCACCGGATTCAATGTGGACAGTTTCGGTCACGGCGCCATGCTGCCGGACTTCTACACCACGTGCGGAGTCGAAAACTATGTTTATATGCGCCCCATGCCGCACGAAATGACCGGCGCTCCGCCGAACACCTTTCTCTGGGAAACGCCGTCGGGCAATGCGCTGAAGACATTCCGGATTTCCCGGGCATATTGCACCGTCGGCCTCGATCCGGTGGAACAGGTCCGGAACAATCTGACCGCAACCCTCGCGGATACGCCGAACACCCAGGAACACACGATGTGTTTTGTCGGCGTCGGCGATCACGGCGGCGGACCGACCCGCGAAGAGATCCGCTGGCTGCGCGAACATCTGCACGCCTTTCCCGGCGTCGAACTCCGGTTCAGTCATCCTGACGCATTTTTTGAGGCGGTAAAGCGCGATTCGCTCCCCCGGTATCGCGGGGAACTCCAGCATCACGCGATCGGTTGTTACAGTGCAGTCAGCCGCATCAAGCGGGAACTGCGCCAAACCGAAGAACGGCTGCTCCAGGCGGAGCGGTTCGTCCCGGGACTCGTTCCCGCGGAACGGGAGGCGGCATGGAAGAAACTGTTGTTCGCCACCTTTCACGATGTGCTTCCCGGCAGTGCGATCCGTTCCGCCTACGACGGGATCTATGATGATCTCGGCGGCGTGCGCTCCTGGGCGAACGGGCAGATCGTCCGGACAATCCGCCGACGCAACACCGAACTTGCCGCCGCCCCCTGTCAGCGGCTGATTTTTGACAATACCGGCGATCAGGATTTTTCCGGCATGGTCGAATTCGAACCGTGGGCGGGGTATGTCTGGGTGGCGGGAACTGTGCTGCCGGAGCATCGCCTCACGGACGAAAGCGGCGCGGTCGTGCCGCACCAGCGCATCCGGCAGGAAGCGCTGAATCCGCTGCTGCGTTACATCGTTCCGCTGGAAATTCCGGCGCACGGCCGCCGGGTCCTTCTGATGCATACCGGGAAAACCGACGCGGCTCCCGGAAGCGCCGCCACGAATGGAACGGAAACGGGGAATTCGCAGTTGGCCGTTTCAACCGGAACGCGCGGCATCGCCTCTTTGCGATATCACGGGAAAGCGTTCCTGGCGGATTCGTTTCTCGCGGTCTGCGAAGACCGTTCCGACACCTGGAGCCACTGCATGTCCGCCTACGCGGTCGAACCGGAGTTCCGGCTGGATGGCGCCGCGTGGAAGACGCTTGAAAATGATCCGTCGGCCGGGCTGATCGCCGCAACGATCGCTGACCTTTCCGGTGCGGATCTGCGTTTGCAGTACGTCGTTTCGGTCGAACATGAGGAATCATGTGTGCGTCTGCGTTTCCGTATCAACTGGAATCAGCGGCAGAAATTGCTGAAGCTCTGCATCCGCCCCGCTTTCACGGTCGAACGGCGTCTGGATGGCTGTCCGGGAGGTGCGGTGGAGCGCAAACTGAACGGCGAAGAGTATCCGATGTTCCGCTTCTCGCTTCTGGAAGGGACGGACCGGGCGCTGGCCGTAATTTCGCAGGATGTGTTCGGCTGCGATGTTCAGCCTGACGGTATGCTGCGTCTGACGCTGCTTCGCTCGCCGTATTACGCCCACCATGACACGACCCAGACCCCGGTTCCGGAACCGAATTTTGCGGCGGTGACGGATCAGGGCGAACACGAATTTGAAATCCTGCTGCTGCCGCTTGAAACGGCCGATTTGGAGATGGTTCGGGGAAAAGTCTTCCGCGGCACCAATCCGATCCGGTTCAGCGAAGTCACCTCGGGAATGGGGCGACTTTCTTCAAAGGCGGAATATCCGTAATCCGATTTGCAATATCCTGAGTTATAAAAGATGAGGTAATGATGTATCCGATTTCATTTGACGCAAACGTGTTGCGGTTTTCCGGGAAACCGGGATTTCTGTACAGTGGCGAGATTCCTTTTTTCCGATGCCCCAAAAAGGATTGGCGTTACCGGATGCAGCTGTTGAAAGATGCCGGCGCCAATGCCGTCTCCACCTACATCCCCTGGGTCGTGCTGGAACCGGAGGAGGGAAAATTCCACATCGACGCCGGAGACGGAATCAGCGATATTTCCGAATACCTGGAGTGCGCCGCTCAAGTCGGCCTTGCCGTAATCGCCCGTCCGGGACCGTATCAGTATTCCGAATTGCTCTATGCCGGTTTACCTGAATGGTTGTGCAAAAACTACCCTGAAATCCTATCTCAGGACCGCAAAGGCAATCTTATGGGAACGGCTTCGGTATCTTACTGCCATCCGCTCTTCCTGGAAAAGGTCGGGAACTATTTTGACCGGGTGGCCCCGATTTTAGCCAAGTATTCCGCCGTTAACGGCGGGCCGATTGTGCTGATCCAGCCGGACAACGAAGTCGGCGGCGTTCACCTGTGGAACGGCGATTGCGATTTCAATCGGGAAACGATGGGGTTCGGCAAAGAAGACGGCCGTTATGCTCGTTTCCTGCGCGAAAAGAGAAAAACGCCCGCAGCGGCGAATGAAGCGTACGGAACCCATCATGCGACCTTTGGGGAATTCTCTCCTGCCGACGAGCCGGTCGCCGGGGACGCGAAGATCCGTTGGAATCGGGATTATTTTGACTTTTACTGCACAACCATTGCGGAATACTTGAAGACGTTGATTGATATGCTGGAAGCGCGCGGCGTCAAAAATAACTTTGTCCATAATGCGCCCAATACGGCCTCGTTGGCAATGATGCGGGAAACACGCAAGATCCTGAAGGACAAGTTGCTGATCGGCTGTGATCTTTATTATACGCTGGACCAGAAGTGGGAGCAGAATTCGCCCACCCCGCAATATGCCGTACTCTGTTATTTGTCGGGCGAACTCCAGCGCGCCCTGGGGTATGCGCCCAGCGTTTTGGAATTTCAATTCGGTTCGCTTTCGGATTGGCCGCCGATCACCGGCGTTGACGTCAATGCGGCATTATGGATTCAAGCCGCGTCCGGAGTGCGCGGCATCAATGGGTATATTTTTACCGGCGGCCGGAATGTTCCGGGAACATGCATCACCGGAGAAGTTTATGATTTTTCCGCACCGGTCGGAGCGGATAACAGCATTCGCGACCATTATTACGCGATTCAGAACTTTGGCTTATGGCGTCAGGCGCATCCGGAATTGAATTCCGACCGCGGCGTTTATGATTTCCGAATCATGATGTGCTGGCGTTCGTTGCGGGCGAATAACCGTTGGGGAATCCCGGCGAGCAAAGCGGTGTGGCCGTTGGATCAATTGTGGGAATTTTTGCGGCGCGGGTTGACGACTTCGGCCTTTTCCTCAGCGTTGCAACCGCAGATTGTTGACGGGGAAAATGCGAAGGCCGACTGGTGGAATGATATTTCCATGCCGCTGGTGGTTCCCTGCGACGGAACCATGGAAAAAGAAGCGCAGGAACGCCTGGTCGCTTTTATGGAACGCGGCGGGCGCATCCTGTGCTTGCCGATCCTTCCACACTTAGATGAAGAATATCGGCCCTGCACCATCTTGGCCGATGCCCTTGGCGGGGCGGTCTGCAATGACATTTCCCCGACCAATACGTTGTTGCCGGATATCGCCGGCATCAAAAATGTCTTCTGCAATCGCATGGGGTGCTTCGCGCAGACGCTTCCGAAAGATGCCGCTATCATCGGCGCCGATCGTCTGAGTCAAAAAACCATGGCTTGGGAAAAGCAAGTGGGAGGCAAGGGCGGGAAATTCATTTGGCTGGGCATGGCTTGGTTGCACGCCATGAACGATCATGGCGCCATGCTGACCGCGCTGCTTGAATCTTTGGGGATGGCGCGTCATATCAAAACCGGCAATTCCTGGCTTTTTTCGCTCTTGCGCCAGGATGAAAAAGGTTGGAAGTTCTACCTCCAAAATCTATCCACTTCGCCGCAACAGGTTGACGCGCAGTGGCGGCCGGATGCGAATTCGCCTTGGCGCTCCGCGCGAAAGGGTCAAATCGAGCCCATGGAAACCGCAGTGGTTGAGCTGTTGAAATAACTTTCATCACTCCAATGGAAAAGGGTATTAACATTTCTCCATTTGCGCATGGCCAAGGTAAAACGGCAATCATTTGAAGGATATAAAAATATCGGAAAGGACGATTCATAATGACCTCGGAAATTTTATTGTTCGGCGATGGAATTCACGATGATACCGCGGCAATTCAAGCGCTGCTCGACAGCGGCAAATCCTGTATCAGCCTACCGCCGCCGGAAAAGTACTATCTGATCAGCAAAACGTTGAAAATCCACTCCGATCAGGAATTGCGCCTTGATCGTTATTCCTGTGTTCAATTAGCGCCCGGCAGCGATTGCACCATGCTGGAAAATGCCGATCCGGTCCATGGCGACCGCAACATTGCCATTACCGGCGGACTGTGGAATTTCGCCAATGTGGATCAATATCCCAATCCCTGGCAGCTTGATCATATGAAAACCGTGCCGAACCGTCCGAAGCCGGAACACTATTCGGGCACCGCAATGGAATTCCGCAATGTTTCCGGCTTCCGAATGAACGGATTGATCATCAAAGATCCGACGATCTTCGCCGCGACCTTCCACAAGGTGACAAACTTCGTCATTGACGACATTGAATTTGATTTTCAGCATTGCAATCCGGTATGGGCCAATATGGACGGCATTCATTTGAACGGTTCCTGCTGCTATGGCCGGATCACCAATCTGCGCGGAAGCTGCTACGACGACCTGCTGGCCCTGAATGCGCCGGAAGGAGATTATCCGGGGCCGATTACGGATATTGACATCGACGGAATTCAATGCGATTACTGCCACAGCGCGATTCGCCTTCTCTCTTATACAGAACCGGTTAAGAGAATTACCATCCGTAACATTCATGGGAATTTCTACCGGTATATGGTCGGCATCACCCATTTCCTGAACGATGTGCCGGGTCCCGGAATTTTTGATGACATCATCATCGAAAATTGTTTTTGCGGAAAGGCGAAACCGCCGAAGGAGCTTTGGCTGATGGTGCCGATGGCGCCGATTCTGATCGAAAGCTATTGCAAGATCGGCGATCTTTATATCGGGAATATTCATCGTGATGAATCCGTGCAGAATGTTCCATTGATTGCCTACAATGTCGATTCGGACCGGCCGGTACTGGTCGATTCGCACATTCGCAACCTGACGATTGAAAACTGCACCATGACCAATCATTTGGCGGAGGAGTTGGAATTCTTCCGCTGTGACGGTCGAATCGACCATCTTGCGATGAGAAACAATCGACTCTTCTCGGCGCCCGATGCCGGGAAATGCATTGAATTGGCCGGGTGCGGCCCCGAAATCAATCAAAAGGATTAATCGCCCATGTTTCATGTGTACAATATATTCGGGTCTCATATGGTGCTGCAGAGAGAGCGGGAGATCACCATTTCCGGGACCGCATCGCCGAGAGAAAAAATCAAAGCCGCATTTGCCGGTTGCCAGGCGGAAGCCGTTACCGGGGAGAATGGGGAATGGCAGGTCAGTTTCCCTCCGCAAAATGCCTCTGCGGAGCCCCGAACCCTGACCGTATGGGGGCCAGCGGGAGAAGAGGTTGTTTTTCATGATATCCTGATTGGAGAAGTTTGGGTCGCGTCGGGACAGTCCAACATGGAGCTTCCGGTTTACATCCTGCCGGAATCATCCGCCATTACAGCGGATGCGATCAATCATCCCAATCTGCGCATTATCAATCTTTCCAGGACTGCGGCCGCAGTGTTGGCCACCTCGGCATTTTCACCCCGGAATGACATCCCGGAAAAAATCAAATGGCAGACCGCGAATGCGGAAAGCGTCAACACGATGAGCGGCATCGGCTGGTATTTTGGTTGTGAATTGGAAAACTTGCTGCCGGGTGTTCCCATCGGCATTTTGCATCTGTCATTGGGGGGCAGCCCGGTGGAAGCGTGGACTTCCCTTCTGGGCTTCGAACGAAGTGATGAACCTGATTTCACTCGGCAGCTGAAAGAGATGCTGAAAGCGACCGGGGAAAATATTCCGGGAGGAGCAACAGAGCGTCCGCAGGAGTTCTTGGACTGGCTTACCCGTTTTCGCAAGCAGGCGAAACTGCAGGCATTGAAACATGCCAACTGGAATCAATTGAATTTCGATGACTCCGGCTGGACGGAAAAGATTCGCCCGATCGCACTTAAGAATGTCGGCACCACCCTGGCCCGCGGAAGTATCGAAATTGCGCCGGAATGGGCCGGGCGCGATCTGACGATTGCCCTGGGATTTTCCAACGATTGCGATGAAACGTTTTTCAATGGGGAACCGATTGGAAAGACCGATGTCGATATTGCCGATTACTGGCTTCATCAGCGCGGTTACCGTGTTCCCGGACGGCTGGTGCGCAAGGGAAAAAACGTCATTGCCATGCGAGTGGAAAATCACTGCGGAGAAGGTGTAATCGTCGAAAATTGTCAGCTTTACGATTTCGGAATATTCGCAGCAGATGAACCAAGGCTGATCATGCCTTTGCCGGCAGCCTGGAAGATTCAGGAAGAATATCTCGCCGATATCGGCCGATTGGGTGCTCGCCCCGCAGTATGCGGGGTTTGTCAAAAGGGTCTTGCCACCGAACCGGCGCATTTCCCATGCGCCCTATACAATGCGTTGATTCATCCCTGGATAAAATATCCGGTTCGAGGAGTGATCTGGTATCAGGGATGTGCCAATGCGGGAGATTCGCGCTACTTCAAGCGCATGTCGAATCTGATTACCGACTGGCGCATCCAGTGGAACAACCCGCAGATGCCTTTTTTGCAGATTCAATTGGCCGGGTTTGAAAACGCGCAAACAGACAGGGCGGGTGATGAAAGTTACTGGCGAACCGCTGCTCCGCTTGAATTGCCGGAGTTCGCATTGACGCGCGAAATTCAATTCGAGGTGGCAAAAAGCACCCGGAACGGCTTGGCCGCCGCAATCGATGTCGGGGAACAATGGAATATTCATCCGTCCAATAAAAAGGTCCCGGCCTGCCGTCTGGCGCAAGTGGCCGGTCATGATGTTTACGGGTTGAACATTGCTTGCCGCGGACCGGAATTCGAGCACTTCGAAGTGCTCGATGATGGTGCGGTCAAAGTTTTTTTCACCCATGCCGAAAATGGCCTGGCCACCTCCGACGGGAAAGCGCCCGGAGCGTTTGCCTTGAGGGGCGAGGACGGCAAACTGCATTGGGGGGAAGCCCGAATTGTCGAGAATACAGTCATTGTCAAAGCGGATTCAGTCAGGCATCCCAGTGAAGTCCGTTATGCGTTTGTCTCTTACCGCGGCGACATTAACTTATTGAACAAGGAGGGATTCCCGGCATTGCCGTTTCGGAGCAACAAACCGGAATATCCGACAAGCGCGGCAAATATCGCCCAAAGGTGCAACCGTAACGATCCACGAGGAGTATAAGCGGGAATATTTCCTCAAAACAGCCCTCTCGTGTCATTACTCGACAGGACTATTCTGAAGAGAGTTTTCATTCAGATCTGTTGATTTTTCCAGGCTATTTTCTTCCTTATTTCGCTTCCGTTGAAAATTCGGACGAAACGGATGAACTTGAATTCCGCTTCTCCAAAGTACTGCCGGAACCCGCCAACGTCCAATACTATTGACTGCAGAGGTCATACCTCAAGCTGATATTGACGATATCGAAAAATCAAAACACCGTATTCCCTGCTCGCAAAAAAGTTAACTTACTCGTATTTCAGACATTTTTGGGTTGACATTACAAGAAACAGATGATATTTTTATATCCAGTTTCCATGACCGATTGAAAGGACTGTATTGCCGATAACAATCTAACGAATTTTCACAACTGAATACGTTCCGTTAAGCAGGCTTCACCTCAGAAAACGCCAAATTCCAGTGAAAAGTCAGTTGCTTGACAGGAGCGCCCACATGTGGGCGTTCTCTGTTTGCATGACTTTTCAGGCATTGGCGTGCCTCTGAGGTGAGTGCGGCAGAGAGCGCTCTTTTTTTACGCATGGAGGGAAAATATGCATGACCAAAAATAAGTAAAATGTCGGATCTATTTTGTCTTTCTCGATCAAATTAACCTCACAGAAATATCTGGATGTTTATTATGGAAATAGAACCTGAACTGAAAAAATCCCTTACCCGTTACGCGTTCGTGTCTTTTATATTTGTCATCGGATTTACCATTCTGGTTGCCAAGGAAGGAGGTGCCGGAGCAGGAAAGACCATTGCCTTTTTCTTTTTAATGGTTATTTTCGGAATTCCTTGTGGAGCCATCGGCGGGGCGATTGGCAACGCTATTCGTCTGTTGACTCACCCGGACGTCATCATCACTTCCGGCGGAGTATGGCCGATCCTGATGCAGAAAATCTTTTGGTCCGTCGGTCCCCAATATTTTGGAATATTTACAGGCACATTTATCCCATTTTTCATATTCATGCGTTTGCTTGGAATCGGCTAAGAATCATAGAGGCAATTGAAAAACAGGCATTTCAAAAGTGTATTCCGGTTATTGCCTTTGTAGAATTTGGCATGCCTCCGGATTTTGCAAAAATGGAGGAATTTTCTTTTCTATACCGTAGCCATGTTTTCGTCTAGAAATTTTTCCCGTGATTTCGGAGAGGCCGTGTGGCTTCATTATCAACAAATTGCAAGCAGGAGGAGAGACGATGAGTGAAATAATCAATGGGTTCGAGGCCAGTGCAAGCACGGCACTGGGCTCCGAGGCGGTTTATGATTACGATGGCGTGATCCTTGATTCGGGAGATGCGCTAAATGTCTACTCTTACGGAAAAGCGAAAGACATCACGGTCAATTCAGGCGGGAAATTGATAATGGATAGGGTGGACCTCTATGAGGAAGACCAAACCTTCGCGGATTTCTGGAATCACTATGCCTTGGATACCGTCATCAATGCCGGCGGAACAATGAATGTTCGCGGCGGTTACACGCAGAGTACCAAAATCAACGCTGGCGGTATTCAGAACGTCTACGGGCCGATAATCCGGCATGAAGGAAACGGCGATGAACCATCGACTTATGTTCTTCCAGACGAGTTGATCAGCACGTATGACACCATGATTGACGGAGGAACCCAGACCACAATTGCAGCCAATACCCTCCGCACGACGATCAATAACGGCGGACTACTTGTCATGCACGGCGGAACTGCTGATTCCCTGACTATCAACGCCGGAGGAACCGCAAAGATTTACACTTACGATGAAATCTCGTATAGTGGAGATAGCGGATTCCATCACTTGAATTTCTCCGGGCGTACCGTCGACATGACGATCAACGGCGGCAGCGCGTATCTTTACAACGACACCTTCGCGACCGGAACGCAGATCGGAACGGGCGGCGTATTGACCGTCAACACCGGTGCCGAGGCGTTCAGCACCACGATTTCGGCGGGCGGTTCGCTAATCGTGCTCGGCAGCGGAAAGGCTTCCGATACCATTCTCAACGGCGGTTCCGTCCATGTCGCCACCGGCGGGCTGGTCGATAACGTAACCATCAACTCTGGAAACCTTTACCTCTACGGCGGCGCGGTCCTCGACGGCACGGTCAACGTAAATGGCACGGTCGTACTCGACGATGTGGCGATGAACCGGGGCACCCTGAACCTCCAACTGTCGGCGACGTCCGCCGCGTCCCCGATGGTCAACGATTTGTCTCTCCTGGAAGGCGGCAGCCTGTCGATTACGGTTGACGCGGTACAGGCGTCGAGCTCCTACCTCCTGGCCGGAAACGCCTCCGATTACGACCGCAGCATCACGGTCAACGCCGGGGGCGCAACACTCGGAACTCTTTCGGTGAACGGAAGTTCGCTGACCTATGGCGATTTCAAATACCGCCTGACGCTTTCCGAAGACTCCGCGTTGACGCTCCTGGTCGGCAGTTCGGCCGAATTGACGCGGCCGGAATTCTCCGTATCCACCACCGAGCCGACCGAAGGCAAAGTCGAAATCACCGCAACGTTCTCCCCGACTTCGGCGATCCGGGAATATTCGCTCGACGGCGAGCACTGGTCCGCGTATGGAGAAAATGTCGTTGTTTCTTCCAATGGAACGGTTTACTTCCGCGAAGGCGACGGCATCGGCAACTTCGGGCCGATCGCAAGCTGTACCGTGGACAACATCATCTCCGTCCTCCCCGACGCGCCGTCAACGGTCAGCCTCGACAAGAGCAGCTACAAAAAATACACCATCTCCCTCAAATGGGGAAAGGCGGAAACAGCGGACCGCTCCGTGAAAATTTCCGGTTACGAAGTTAGCGTCAACGGCGAGGTCTATCGGTCGAAATCGACTTCTTTCACACTGAAAAATGTGGATCTTGGCAGCTACGACTGCATGGTCCGGGCGATTGACAGCGCGGGGAACGTCGGCGAATGGAGCGAAGTGAAGGTTTTCACTGCAATCGATGAAACCGCCCCGACGGTGAAGATTCAATCCGCGTCGGTGGACGGCCACGACCTCGCCCTCGCCTGGAACGGAAGCGATCAGAAAGGCAACATCGTTTCGTATACCGTCAAGCTTGATGGCGCAGTCCGCGAAACGCTCGCCGGAGACACGAGGTCAATCACGCTCGCACTTACGGAAGGCGATATCGGCAAACACAAAGTCGAGATCCTCGCTTTCGACGGGATCAACTACAGCAAGGCGGCGGCGAAATCCGTCACGGTCAAAGATGCGACGCCACCTGAGCAGGTGACCGGCCTGTCGGTTCCGGTCGCCGACAGCAAATACAAGGCGACACTGTCCTGGTCCGCCGGAGTCGATAATTCCGGAAAGATCGCGCGCTACGAGATCCTGCTCGACGACGGTAAGATCCTGAAAACAAACAAGAACAGCCTTTCGATCGGCAAGCTGACCGTCGGCGAACATACCTATCAGGTGCGGGTAATCGACAAAGACAAAAACGTCGGTGAATGGAGTGAGGCGCAGAGTTTCACGGTTTCGGACGTGACGGCCCCGACGACGGTCTCGGCCAAAGCCAAAGTGACCGAAAACACGGTTGCGCTCTCGTGGAAGGCCGCAAAGGATAATGTCGGCGTGGTCGGCTATGAGCTTTGGACCGGAGCGACTCCGTCGGAGATGACGCTGGAAGCGCTCCTCTCCGCCGAACAGTTGAATTACGATCTCACCGAAATCCCGAAAGGAACCCTGTACTACGGAATCTGCGCCGTGGATGCCGCCGGAAACGTAGGCAGTCTGAAGGCGTTGAAAACAACGATCAAAACCGAACTTGCCACACCCGACCTCGCCGCATTCGCGGCGACGGATCTCCTGAAATGGGAATCCTCGCCATCGGTTCCCGTCGGACTGGCACTCGGACTGTAGCGTAGCCTCCCCGCTCCCGCCGGACAATCCGGTGGGAGCTGGAGGACATCAACAAGTAAATCAACAGGTTATGCCTCCTCCGCATTGATTTCAGTTGCGATATTTCCATATTTATAGAGGATGGCCAGAAAGAAGGTTATAGATGGTAAAATTATTATTGATCTCCATCATCGCCATGACTATTTTTGTCGTTGTATATTGGGCACTTAGAAAAAAAACGACCAGAAAAAACAATGACGGTGTACAGACGCTGACCACTGAGCAGGCGAACCGACGGTTGATGTCTCAGTGCGATGAGAAGCAGTACAGTCTTCGGCGGTTCAGAGAGTGATCCATACACCAGAAGAAGGAAATGAAATCATTGAATAAAAACAGCACGGAATGGCTCATCCTCATCGGTGCGCTGTTTGGAATACTGATCGTATGCCTGGTCGCATTTTATACGGTGCCGAAATATCCGTGCCTCGATTGCTCTTCAGCCGAGGCGTATACATATTCTCGCGGCAGAGTTATGCGGTCCCTGTTTCCCTCTCAAGAGCTCTCCGACGCGCCTCTTGCAAAAGAGGAAGGGCGGAAACAAATCATCCGGCTGCTTTATTCGAGGTCTCATGTGGACAACGTACAATTCCATGGTTGGGACGCAGAGAAATTGCTCCGTTATGCGAACGCCTATTTTTAATGTGCAAAATGGATGCTTGGGAACTCGTAAACACTTATCGATTGAAAGAATACGTCAATAAATGAATCGAAAGCGCAAAAAAATAGACCTCCCCGCCCGATATGGGCGAGGAAGACGTCCTTACTTCTTTATCAGCCGGAACATACCGATGGTGGCGGCGACTCCGGCGAGGAAGCCGATGGTCAGGGTTTCGGCGAGGTGTTTCTTCTTGAACGGGGGACGTGGGAAGCAGCTTTCTTTTTCCATGATTTCGATCCTTTGATTTGGGTTGATAAACCGGCGGTTTTACCCGCCGGGGTGCTTGGAGACATGATCCGGCTGCACCGGTTCCGGATCATGGGCGTGCCCTCGGCGAGTGCCGCGGTTATTTCCACAAAGTCGGCGGTTTGCCGTCGAGTCCGAAGAGGCGGGTCAGTCCGCGATGGCAGACATCCGCCCGCGCCGGGCTGTACTTTTTCGCGTTCTCGGTGAACGCGTTCAGCAGGCTCCAGCGGGTCGGTTCTTCGAATTCCGGATGGCTGGGACTCTTGAACTCCCGGAACACCGGAATGATGTCGCACGAATTGACCGCTCCGGCTTCCGCCGCCTTGACGATCGCCGCTCTTGCCGCGTCGTCCCGAACGTACTGGAGCTTCAGGTCTTCGGCCACGGTTTCGAGTGTAAGGAACTCATCTCCAAGCGCATCGATCGCTTCCGTCACCAGCCCTTCGAGTTCGATCCGGCTGGTGTGGCGGCGTTTCAGAACCATGCTCCCGCCGAAGCAGAGATTACTGCACACGCATACCGAAATCCCTGCGGTTAAACCGACTGCGAGTGTCCGGTCGTGGCTGTTGCGGATGCCGATGCAGCGGCTCCATTCGAGGCTCGAACTTTTGTTGATCCGGATGACGCCGAACATCTTCTGCCCGTCGCGGGCAAGTCCGTAC
>Ga0209373_10001655_pt1 | contig 25094 bp, 25 predicted proteins | sample Higcelweek5metaG_FD_187173 | JGI IMG/M metagenome (GOLD analysis project Ga0209373, IMG submission 187173) | Freshwater pond sediment microbial communities from the University of Edinburgh, under environmental carbon perturbations - High... | ecosystem: Environmental > Aquatic > Freshwater >... | reverse complement strand
TCGAGTTTACAATAGACTTGTACACAAGTAACTATCACCACCTTGCAAAGCATGCCAAAAATGCGGCTGCCGGGGCTGTCCTTGTAACTGCACTAAACGCTGTTGTGGTAGGTTTTATAATATTCTGGAAAAAACTAGATGCGATCAATTTCATACTCATCAACAAGGTCAGGAATTCCAGTCCTTACACTGTGTTCATGATCCTTGTCATTGTATGCATAACAGTAGTTATAGTCAAGGCTTACTATGGAAAGGGCACACCGCTTAAAGGCGGGATGCCAAGCGGACACAGCGCCCTGGCTTTTTCCCTGGCCACGGCACTGACCCTTTACACAGGGGAAAGCATCGTTTTTGCCATGAGCTTCATCATAGCCCTGATAGCAGCCCACAGCAGAATTGATTCAAAGGTGCACTCCGCTTTCGAGGTTGCTGCAGGAGCAGCTTTAGGTATAGTCCTGACTATTCTGTTATATAAATTATTTGTTTAAAACAAATTTATGGGGAGGTCGCTTATGGGAATTGTAGACTTGATTTATAAAGCCGCTGAAGCAAAGAAAAATGCATATGTTCCATACTCAAATTTTTATGTAGGGGCCTCAGTGTTGACTGAGGACGGCAGCGTATACACGGGCTGCAATATTGAAAACGCATCCTTCGGAGCAACCAACTGCGCTGAAAGAACAGCCATATTCAAGGCTATCTCAGAGGGGCATAGAAAAATCAGGATGATTTGCGTCGTTGGAAATGAAACAGACAGCTTCACCTATCCTTGCGGCATTTGCAGGCAAGTCATCGCGGAATTCGCCGATAAGGACACCAGGGTAATAATTGCTCAAAATGAACATAATTACATCGTAAAAAAGATAGAGGATCTGTTACCAGCCGCTTTTACAAAATCTGACCTTTAAAAAATTAAGGAGAATTAAAATATGTTTAAATCAGGATTCATTGCTATTATTGGAAGGCCAAATGTGGGGAAATCCACGCTCACAAATGAAATAATGGGTGAGAAATTGTCCATAGTGTCAAACAAGCCACAAACAACAAGGACAAATATCCAGAGCATACTCACCACCGAAGACCACCAGCTCATATTCGTGGACACTCCGGGAATGCACAAGCCTAAGCACAAACTTGGAGAATACATGGTGAAACTGGCAAAGGACTCGCTTAAGGAGGTTGACTTGGTTGTCTTCATAACAACCCCTGATGTGGAGGTGGGAAAAGGGGACAGGTACATCCTTGAGCAGCTTAAAGAGGCTGGGGTGCCTGTATTTCTTGTGATAAACAAAATCGACGAGACCACCCAGGAAAGGCTTGCGGAAACACTTAAAAACTACTCAGCAGAGTTTGATTTTGCCGAAATAATACCGATATGTGCAATAAAAGGAAAGAATGTGGATACCCTTCAAGAACTTATGATAAAATACATGCCGGAAGGCCCTAAATATTATCCTGAAGACATGATCACAGACTCGGAGGAAAGGTTCATCGTGGCTGAAACCATAAGGGAGAAAGCACTCAGGCTGCTGTCTGAAGAAGTGCCCCACGGCATAGCTGTTGATGTGACATCCATGAAGAAGGATGACAAAGGTATATACAGGATTTCAGCGGATATCCTTTGCGAAAAGGATTCGCACAAGGGCATAATTATAGGGAAGAACGGATCCATGCTTAAGAAGATATCCACTTACGCAAGGGAGGACATAGAAAAGTTCCTGGGCGGAAAGGTTTACCTTGAACTGTGGGTTAAGGTCCGCAAGGACTGGAGGGACAGCGCCGGATTATTGAGAAACCTGGGGTATAAATAGTTCATGATTAATTTTGAAAATTTTAAAAATTTGTGGAAATTTATAATATAAAGGGTATAATATTATCATATCCTTTAACAGGGAGATGATTTTCTGTCCATATTCAAAACACGTGCAATGGTTATTAAGACACAGGACATCAATGAAAATGACAAGCTGCTGGTCCTATACACTGAAAAGCTGGGAAAGGTATCGGCAGTTGCAAGGGGCGCCAAAAAGAGCAGAAGTAAATTTCTGTCATCAAGCCACCTTTTTTGCTATGGCGAATATGTCCTGTACAAAGGGAAAAGCTTGTACACCGTGAATGAAGCCCAGGTTATAGAATCCTTCCAGGGGCTCCTGAAGGATCTCGAGCACATAACCTATGCATCCTATTTTTGTGAGCTAATCAATATAAGCATGCAGGAAGAGGAGAGCAACAGGAGGCTTTTTGTTCATCTTATATCGGCATTCTATTTCATGAAAAACGAGATATCGGATATCGGTATACTGGCAAGGGCCTTTGAGGTAAAACTGCTTGAAGATACAGGCTTCCGTTTCGACCTTGACCACTGTGTCATCTGCGGAAAGAATATCAATTCCTCAAACTACATCAGCTGCCAGTATGGCGGAGGGATATGCCCTGACTGCGAAAGGGTGAACGGACAAAGGATAAGCTATGCTGCTTTCAATGCCCTTAGATTTCTGTCCAAGGTCGACTTTCAGAGCATATACAGAGTTGCCCTTTCAGAAGAAGTAAAAGAGGAACTATACAAAATATTATCAATGACAATATCTCAAAATTACTTTAAAAAGCCTAAAAGCCTTGAAACATTAAATTATTTAAAAGGAGTGATTGTTAATGAGTGAAATTACATTAGAAAAGATTGATATCATAAGAGAAAGGACAGGTGCATCATATTCAGAGGCTAAAGAAGCTCTGGAAGCTACTGCAGGAAATGTTGTAGATGCATTGATTTATCTGGAAAACCAGAAAAAGACTCCTGTTGAAGATATATTTTCATCAAAAGAAGATTTTTTTGCATGGGTCAAGGAAACAATAAATAAAGGGAATGTAAACAGGATAAGGATAAAGAAGGATGACAAGGTGATTGTTGACGTTCCGGTAACTGCAGGCGCTGCAAGCGTGCTTTTTGCATTACTTTGGCCTCCTATACTGGCTGTAGGACTTATAGCAGCCGTTGCAACAAAGGTTACAATCGAGATCGTCAAGGAAGACGGCACAGTTGAAGTGATAAATAAAACCTTCAAGAGCACGATGGAAGACGTAAAGGATAAAGTTCAGGATACGGCAGCTGATCTGAAGGATAAATTCAAAGGCAAAGGCAAGGAAGAAGGAAAAGAAGATACGGCATACCAATATACAGTGAAATTTGAAGACATTGAAGAAGATAAACCTGAAGAAGAACCGAAGGAAGAAAAATAAATAAGAGGTAATGGACCAGCAGGATTTTATGCCTGCTGGTCTTTAATTTTCCAAAGTGTTATGCTAAATAAAAAAAATACAGATATAATATCAATTTGTTGCATCATATTAAGAAAAGTGATATACTATTTAAGTGATTAGGAAATAAATATAATACATATATTAACAGGTTTGCACATATAAACAGAAGGAAGGTGAACACCATAAAAATATCGCCCAGACAAGAACAAATTATTGAATTGGTTAAGGAATCTCAGCCAATAACAAGCGAGCAGCTAGCAGAAAAACTTAATGTTACAAGAGCAGCATTAAGGCCTGACTTGTCTGCGCTTACCATGACAGGGGTATTGGAAGCCAAACCAAAAGTCGGGTACATTTTTTCCCAGAAACCGTCTTACAGCCTTATACATGAATTTGTAAGAAACATCAAGGTTGAAGCGATAATGTCAAAGCCGGTGGTGGTTGAGGAAAGCTCCATGGTTTATGATGCCATTGTTCACCTGTTCTTAAACGACGTGGGAACCATGTTTGTTGAAAACAACGGCGCCCTTACAGGAGCCGTTTCAAGGAAAGACTTCATTAAGATGGCAATGGGTGGCACCGACATGCACAAGGTGCCTGTGGGGATGATGATGACAAGGATGCCGAACATAATTTACGTTACAAAAGAAGATAATGCCTACACTGCAGCGCAAAAAATAATAGAACACGAAGTGGACTGTCTCCCGGTTTTGGAAAAAACATCTTCGGAAACGAAAGATATCTACAAGATAGTAGGAAAAGTATCTAAAACCAATATCACCAAGTTGTTTGTAGCAATGGGAGAAAGCGGATTCGCAGAAAAGGCAGGGAAATAACAATATTTTTAGAAGGGATGTCGATTATGGAAAATAATAAGTATGTTTATCTGTTCAATGAAGGAAACGCTGGCATGAAAAATTTGTTGGGAGGAAAAGGAGCTAACCTTGCCGAAATGACAAACCTTGGCATGCCTGTCCCGGAAGGCTTCACTGTGTCCACAGAAGCCTGCACAAAGTACTATGAGGATGGAAAAGTCCTTAATGAAACTATAATCAACCAAATAAACATCGCTTTGGCAGATCTGGAAAACAAAACAGGAAAAAAATTCGGAAGCATCGAAAATCCTCTTCTGGTATCTGTAAGATCAGGAGCCAGAGCTTCAATGCCTGGCATGATGGACACAATTTTGAACCTGGGTTTGAACGACCAAACCGTAGAGGTCGTAGCCAGACTCACAAACAATGAGAGATTTGCTTATGATTCCTACAGAAGATTTATCCAGATGTTCTCAGACGTTGTTATGGACGTGGAAAAAAGGAAATTCGAAAACATTTTGGATGATGAAAAGCATGCGAAAGGCGTAAAATTCGACACCGAGCTAACAGCAAAGGACCTTAAGGAAGTAGTTGCAAAATATAAGGAGCTATACTTAAAGGAACTTGGTAATGAATTCCCTCAGGATCCAAAAGTGCAGCTTATGGAATCCATAACTGCGGTGTTCAGGTCATGGAACAATGCAAGGGCCATAGTGTACAGAAGGCTCAATGACATACCAAGCAGCTGGGGCACTGCCGTTAACGTACAGTCCATGGTATTCGGAAACATGGGCGACACTTCAGGAACAGGCGTTGCATTCACTAGGAACCCAGCTACTGGAGAGAAAAAGATATTTGGCGAGTACCTCATCAATGCCCAGGGGGAAGACGTTGTTGCAGGAATAAGGACACCTCAGCCTATTACAAAGCTTAAGGAAGATCTTCCGGAGTGCTTTGACCAGTTCATGGAGATTGCATCAAGCCTTGAAAAGCACTATAAAGATATGCAGGATATGGAATTCACCATAGAACAGGGAAAACTTTACTTCCTTCAGACAAGGAACGGGAAAAGGACCGCCCCTGCAGGACTCAAGATAGCTGTTGAAATGGTTGAAGAAGGCTTGATAACAAAAGAAGAAGCGCTTCTTAAAATAGACCCTAAACAGCTTGACACACTGCTTCACCCTGCTTTTGACCAGACCAAACTGAAAAAAGCGCAGGCTATAGCGAGAGGACTTCCGGCATCACCGGGAGCAGCTTGCGGAAGGATCTACTTCACAGCCGAAGACTCAAAAGCCCGTAATGACAAGGGAGAAAAAGTAGTACTGGTCAGGCTTGAAACATCGCCTGAAGATATAGAAGGAATGGTAGCAGCAGAAGGCATCCTTACAGCAAGAGGCGGAATGACATCCCACGCCGCCGTTGTGGCAAGAGGAATGGGAAAATGCTGCGTTGCAGGCTGCGGAGAGCTTAAGATAAACGAAGCTAAAAAGATGTTCGAAGTTGGCGGCAAAGCATACCATGAAGGCGACTACATATCGCTGGACGGAAGCACCGGAAATGTTTACGGAGAAGCAATAAAGACTGTTGAACCTGAAATTAGCGGTTATTTCGGAACCTATATGGCCTGGGCGGATGATATAAGAAGCCTGAAGGTAAGGACAAATGCAGATACGCCAAGAGATGCCCTCAAAGCTGTAAAATTCGGTGCACAAGGTATAGGCCTTTGCAGAACCGAGCACATGTTCTTTGAGGAAGACAGAATACCGGTAGTCAGGGAAATGATACTTTCAGAGACTGAAGATCAGAGAAGAAGAGCCCTTGATAAATTGCTTCCTATGCAGAGGGAAGACTTCACAGGAATATATGAAGCAATGGAATACAGACCTGTAACAATCAGGTTCCTGGATCCTCCTCTTCATGAGTTCCTGCCAACAGAGGATGAAGACATCCAGGCACTTGCGGATGATATGGGGGTAACCTTTGACCAGCTGAAGACAACAGTGGCTTCACTTCATGAATTCAACCCGATGATGGGACACAGAGGCTGCAGGCTTACAGTTTCCTATCCTGAAATCGCTGAAATGCAGACAAGGGCAATCATTGAAGCTGCCATAGACGTTACAAAGAGAAAAGGCTTCAAGATAGTTCCGGAAATAATGATACCGCTTGTCGGGGAAGTAAAGGAATTGAAATATGTCAAGGATGTTGTTGTAAGGATAGCAGACGAGATAATAGCAAAAGAAGGCATCGACATGAAATATCTTGTCGGTACCATGATAGAGATACCGAGGGCTGCGCTTACAGCTGATGAAATAGCTACAGAAGCTGAATTCTTCTCCTTCGGAACAAACGACCTCACACAAATGACCTTTGGGTTCTCAAGAGATGATGCGGGAAAATTCCTGGCAGATTACTACGACAAAAAGGTTTACGAGTTCGATCCGTTTGTCAGGCTTGACCAGAAAGGTGTTGGAAAACTTGTTAAAATGTCCGTTGAACTGGGCAGATTGACAAGGCCTGAAATAAAACTGGGAATCTGCGGAGAGCACGGCGGAGATCCGTCATCCGTTGAATTCTGCCACAATGTAGGTTTGGACTATGTATCCTGTTCACCATTCAGGGTACCGGTTGCAAGATTGGCCGCAGCACAGGCCCAGATAAGAAATCCAAGACAAACAAAATAATATATTTGAACAATCTGTTATTTAACAGGGTATTGCAGCTGGTTCCCAGTAGGGTGACCGTTGCAATACCTTATTTTTATAAATGATCCGGATAAAAATATGCAAAAGATGCCATGATAAAAAGGAGTTTCATCTTGTTTTATAGAATATTGAGAATGGGTGATGTAGATTGTTAGTGAGAGAAAAAATCGAAAACAACGAAAAAATGCTTTTCCAGAGCTGCGCCGCTTTTTCAGCGGAAAGCAGGGGAAGAGCGGCAGCTGAAAAGAAGGATGACATAAGAACCTGCTATATGGTGGACAGGGACAGGATCATACACAGCAAGTCATTCAGGCGCCTGAAGCACAAAACCCAGGTATACATAAGGACTTTTGGCGACCACTACAGGACAAGGCTTACCCATACCCTTGAGGTTTCCCAGATCGCAAGGACCATAGGAAAGGGAATCGGCCTGAACGAGGATTTGATCGAAGCCATAGCACTGGGCCATGACATAGGGCATGTGGCCTTCGCCCATAACGGGGAAGAGGTTTTAAACAGCCTGCTTCCGTGCGGTTTCAAACACAATGTCAACAGTGTGAGGGTTCTGACAAGGCTTGAAAAGCAGGGCCAGGGCTTGAACCTGAGCGAAGAGGTCCTTGACGGTATACTCCATCACAGTGGATTTTCAAGAGAAGGCGAAAGGGCATTCACACTTGAAGGACAGGTGGTGAGGTACAGCGATAAGATTGCTTATGTAAACCATGATATCGACGATTCCATCAGGGCGAACCTTTTAAAAGAAAGTGACCTTCCTGCAAATTCCTTTGAAGTTCTTGGGAAAAGCCATAGCCAGAGGATAAACACCTTGGTCACAAGCTGCATATACAAAACCCTGGAAAACATAGATAAAGGCATATGCAAAGTCTCACTTGAGGATAAAATAGAGGAATCACTGTCAAAGCTCAGGTCATTCCTTTTCGTAAATGTATATAACGGGGATGTCCTTAAGGATGAGAGGGAAAAAGCAAAATTTGTCCTGGAGCAGGTCTTTAATTATTTTTATAAAAATCCGGAGAAAATGCCGGAAATCTATACTGCCATAGTGGAAGAGGAAGGGCTTTACCAAGGCGTGGCAGACTATATATCAGGCATGAGCGATGATTACTGCCTTTCGCTCTTCAATAGCATTTACGTTCCCAAAATTATAATTTATTAACAGAAAATGAATATTATAAAAAATAAAAGGAAAATAGAAATATTTGTCGAATAAAAAATAACGTTGATAATAAAATTGTTTTCTATATGGTTGGGTGTGATAATTTATTGGTATCGGATGAGATAATCCAAAGAATAAAAGACGAAAACGACATCGTGGACATAATATCTGAAACAGTAAAACTAAAAAAAGCCGGAAGAAATTATTGGGGCTTATGTCCGTTCCATAATGAAAAAACCCCATCTTTCAGTGTGTCTCAGGAAAAACAGATATACAAGTGTTTTGGATGTGGGGAAGCGGGCAATGTCATCACATTTTTGATGAAAACCAGAAAACTCACTTTTCTGGACTCATTAAAGCTGCTTGGTGAAAGGGTGAACATCAGTATCGATTCCCAGGATGAGAAATCACCAACAAGGGACAGATATGAAAAAATGTATTCCCTTAACGTGGAAGCGGCTAAATTTTTTATGAAAAATCTGATGCAGAACAAAAAGGCCATGGATTATTTATTGAACAGGGGCATAACAAAAAAGCTCATTGTTAATTTCGGCCTTGGTTTTGCAGCGGACAACTGGTCTTTGCTGTTTAAAAACCTTAAAGCAAAAGGCTATACGGAACTTGACCTTCTCAATCTGGGCCTCATTGTAAAAAGTCCGAAAGGGACATATTACGACAGGTTCAGGAACAGGGTCATGTATCCGGTATTCGATTATAAAGGAAAAGTCATCGGCTTCGGCGGCAGGGTGATGGATGATACAAAGCCCAAATACCTCAATTCGCCTGAAACCCCGCTTTTCAAAAAGGGGATCAACCTTTACGGTATGAATTTCACAATAAAAGACCTTAAAGAGGAATTTATTATTATTGTGGAAGGATATATGGATTGCATTGCACTGCATCAATATGGTATAACTAATGCTGTGGCTTCTTTAGGGACAGCCCTTACTATAAACCAGGCAAAGCTCATAAAAAGGTATGTTGACAAGGTGGTTATAGCCTATGATGCTGATGTAGCCGGAGAGGCTGCAACCCTGAGGGGCCTGGAAATCCTTAAGCAGGCAGGGCTTGACGTCAGGGTGCTCACAGTGCCTGAGGGAAAGGACCCGGACGAATATATAAGGAATAACGGCAGGGAAGCCTTTGTTAAGCTTCTTTCCAATGCTCTGCCTCTGATCGACTACAGGATAAAGAAGGTCAGGGAAGGCATTGACATAAAAAAGCCGGAAAACCTTGTCAGGTATGTGGAGAGGGTTCTTCAGATCCTGGCAGACCTGGACTCCATTGAAAGGGATGTGTATATCAAAAAGATATCAGAGGAGACAAAAATAAAAGACCAGGCCTTATATGACATGCTTAACAGCAAAATAAAAGACAGCATAAAGAAGGTGGAAGGACAGGGTGAAGAGTTTAATCCTGGACGGAAGCTTAATCTGGAACCGGCATATTTGAAAGCTGAAAGAACGCTGCTCAAATTGATGGTCAATGACCAGTATGCACTGGAATATGCGGAAAAGCATATGGAAGCTGGCCAGTTTGCTGTTGAAAGCCATAAAAGAATTTTCGGACTGATACTTGAAATGAAGGATATGGAACCTGATGCAAGGAAAAAGTCTGTAGGATTGAAGCTCATGGATCCCGTCAGCATAAGCGAATGGGTGAATATAGAGGAGTCAGAAGTTGTTTGTGATAAAGACAATATAGACAGCTTTGTTGATGACTGCATTAAAGAGATAAAAAAATATAAAGTTGAGGAGTCAAAGAAAGAAATCATGTCAAGGATCAGACAGTTTGAAGCTGAAGGCAAGCTACAGGAGTCCATGGAGCTGGCTAAAGAGTTAATTAAAATACAAAAAAAAGGTGGTAGTGTATAGATGGCGGAAGGAGGGGATATCATGAAGGATAAAGACACCAAGATGTCAGTGGTTAAAAAGCTCATTGAAAAAGGAAGAAAAAATGGGACTTTAACATACAAAGAAATAATGGATGAACTGGACGAGGTCGAATTATCACCTGAACAGATAGAAAAGATTTATGAAGCGCTTGAAGCGATGGGAATCGATGTGATCGGGGATATGCATGATCTGGAAGTCCAGGAAGAGGATCTTGACCTTTCGGTGCCTGAAGGAATATCAATTGATGACCCGGTGAGAATGTACCTGAAGGAAATTGGAAAGGTGCCTCTTTTAACGCCAGAAGAAGAAGTTCAATACGCAAAGAGGATTGAGGAAAATGATCCTATTGCAAAGAAAAAACTGGCAGAGGCAAACCTCAGGCTTGTTGTAAGCATCGCGAAAAGATATGTCGGAAGAGGAATGCTCTTCCTTGATCTGATACAGGAAGGAAACCTGGGGCTGATTAAGGCTGTGGAAAAATTTGACTACAGAAAAGGCTTCAAATTCAGCACATATGCCACCTGGTGGATCAGGCAGGCTATCACAAGAGCTATTGCAGACCAGGCAAGGACCATCAGGATACCGGTGCACATGGTTGAAACAATAAACAAGCTTATAAGGGTTTCAAGGCAATTGCTGCAGGAGCTTGGCAGAGAGCCTCAGGCTGAAGAAATAGCTAAAATAATGGAAATGCCGGTGGAGAAGGTTAGAGAAATTATGAAGATAGCCCAGGAGCCGGTTTCCCTGGAAACACCTATAGGAGAAGAGGAAGACAGCCATCTGGGAGATTTCATTCCGGACGACGATGCCCTCGCGCCTGCAGAGGCTGCGGCTTTCACTATGCTCAAGGAGCAGCTGATAAATGTCCTGGATACATTGACACCAAGAGAGGAAAAGGTCTTAAGGCTAAGGTTCGGCCTTGATGACGGCAGGGCAAGGACTCTTGAGGAAGTGGGCAAGGAATTCAATGTAACAAGAGAAAGAATAAGGCAAATAGAAGCGAAAGCATTGAGAAAACTTAGACATCCGAGCAGAAGCAAAAAGCTGAAGGATTATCTGGATTAGCAGAGTTTTCAAGCACCTTTAAAGGTGCTTTTCTTTTAAGGTTCAAATGTTTTTTAGGAAGTGATTGTTTGTGAAAAAGTACACGCCACGAAAAGGCGCAGGAGCAATTTATATTTTTACAGCTACCATGATCCTCAATATCGTTCTGTTTATTGTATTGTCCTACGTCGATGTTTTTGAGATTTCACTACTGCTAAAGACATTACTTGTTTTTTTGAATATCTACCAGCTGTATTACTTGTTTTTATTCCTGACAATGAAATATATTATTGAGGATAATTCCCTTAAAATAGTGTGTTTTTTTGGAATGAAAAAGGTTATAATACCTTCAGACCAAATCGAGGGTTACATGAATTATTCAGGAAAAATAAGGGGAGTCAGGCTTTCAGGCTATGCGACGAACTATTTCGCCATTGGAAGGGCATATGTGGAGAATGCAGGGGTGACTTATATGTATGTCACGTCATCAAAACAAGTCGTATATATCAATACAAAGGATATGTGCTATGGGTTGTCCCCGGAGGATTTGGCAGGATTTTTGAAAAGTCTTGAAGAAATGGATATACATGAGGCCAGCTGGAAATATGCACCATCCAAGGGCATTCGTCTTTTCAAGGACAAAAAATTTACTGCGATTTTCACAGCAGCATCAATAGTAATATTGATCATGACAATTAATCCTGTTCTGCTGTATGCAACAAAAAGCCTTCCGGACATTATGCCGCTGTCCTTTAATGCAAAATATGTGCCGTTATTATTGGGGACAAGCAGGCAGTTCGCCATCCAGCAGATGACTTACGGATTCATGAATATGGCTGTATTGCTGTGCATGTTCTATGCATCATATTTCATTTCAAAGTATGACCGGAAAACTGCATACAAATTCATAAGCCTGCCGCTGGTGGTGTCAGTAATTTTTCTGATAATGCAGCTGAACATATATTTGATTTACCATTAAACCGGGAGAGGAATAATTATATGGAATTGAGCATAAGGCTTGAAAAAGTTGCGTCATTGGTGGAACCCTGCAGATGTGTAGCTGACATCGGTACAGATCATGCATACATACCTATATATCTCGTAGAGAGAAATTTATGCTCCCATGCCATAGCTTCAGACATCAACAGGGGGCCTCTGGAAAAAGCTGCAAAAAACATCAGCCTTCATGGCTTTGAAGAAAAGATAGAATGCAGGCTGGGATCTGGCCTCAATACATTAGAAAAGGGCGAGGCTGAGGTAGCGATAATATCAGGCATGGGCGGCAACCTCATAAGGGACATCATAGAAGAGCGGATGGACCTGTTTGTGGAATTCAAGTCTGTAGTGTTGCAGCCTGTCCAGAATCCCGAGGTGCTAAGGGAATACATATATGCCAAAGGCTTTGAAATCCTTGATGAGGAACTCTGTGTTGACGAAAACAAATTTTATGAGATAATGAAGATAAGGTATGATGAAAAAAAATACGATATCGACAGTATTTTCTATGAAATCAGCAAAAAGCTTTTTGATGAAAGGCATCCGGAGATAAAGAGGTTCATCATGAAGAAATACAAGAAATACAGCAAAATAGTCTCACAAATACAGGATGACACCCCTCTCGCAATGGAGAGGAAAGCGGAGCTTAACGCGAAATTGAAAAAGCTAAAGGAGATGTTGGAATGCATCTGAAAATCAAAGACATCCACAGCATACTGGAGCAGAGGGCTCCTTCAAGGTATATGGAAAGCTATGACAATGTCGGGCTTATGGTCGGGGATATGAACGATGAAATATCCTCTGTTCTTGTTGCCCTGGATTGCACGCTGGATGTTATTGAAGAGGCGAAGGCCAAGGGCTGCAACCTGATATTCTGCCATCATCCGCTTATTTTCAAAAAGCCTTCATCTGTAACAACAGAGGATCTGCTTGGGAAAAAGATAATCAATCTGATTTCAAACGGGATAAATGTGTATTCAAGCCACACAAACCTGGATTCTGTCCAGGGCGGGCTTAATGATATAATAATGGAGCTTTTAGGCCTTGAGGAAACCAAGGTCCTGGATGCTGTGCCCGGTGAGAGCGATTCAGGCATCGGAAGAACCGCGTTCCTTGCGGAGCCTGTGAGCCTGAGGGATCTCATCGACATTGTTAAGGGAGCTCTTTGTGTGCCTGTGATAAGGTATGCAGGGGATGATGAGAAGATTATTTCAAAAATTGCTGTCATAAACGGAAGCGGCCAAAGCTATTTCAGCGCGGCTGTCAGGGAAGGGTGCCAATGCATAATAACAGGGGATACCACATATCACTACGTAAGTGATCTAAGGGAGGAAGGTATTGCTGTTATTGATGCGGGCCATTATGCGACAGAGTGGCCTGCCCTTGTTGTGTTTTCAGAATGGCTCCAGAATAAAATAATTGAAATGGGACATGATGTTGCAGTTTTGATAGCAGAATCGAACGATTGCCCATACAAATACAAATAGGATTAAGTGTCACGCTTATTTCTATTTTTTTACTTTGGTTGGTATAAAAAAATTCAGGAGGTTTGATATGGATAAATTTGACATGCTGCTTGAGCTTCAAAGGAATTACGACGTTATCAAGGAAAGTTCAAAGGAATTGAAAGACGGGTCATTTATTTATCTACTTAAAAAAGTGAAGGATGATTTTGAATCAACCAAGAGTAGATTTAAGAATAAGGAAAATGAAATAAACTCATTGAGGCAAAAATACAAAGAAATCAACGAGAAAATCAACACTTCAAAAAAAGAGATAGAAAAAAGCGAATACCAGCTATACAATACTGCCGGAAGCAACATAAAGCTTATAGAAGGGCTTCAGAAGAAGGTCTTCGAAACAAAACAGTCTATCTCTGATCTTGACAGCCAGTCCCTGGAGCTTCTGGAGATGGAAGACAAGCTTACTTTTGAAAGGGATAAGCTGAAGGTTAAACTGTCTGAGCTGAAAGAGGAGTTTGACAGTGTTAAGGATACAGGAAGCAAAAAAATAAGCCGCGCTAAGGAAGAGATGATCAAAGCCCAGGGAAATGTAACTGAGCTTGAAAAATCACTGCCTGATGGCCTGGTAAAGAAATTCAATGCACTGAGGGAAATAAAAGGAACAGCTGTGGCAAAATACGACCACGATGTGTGCCAGGGCTGCAAGATGAAGATATCAGCAATCACTGTCGATAAGATCAAAAAGGGCTACAACATAGTTTACTGCGACAATTGCGGGAGGATACTCTATTACAATGACAAAGATTCAAGCCTTAAATAAGAATTTGCATAATCTCAGGATCTGTGATATTATCTGATAGTGACTAAATCAGACAATCGCTGCTGAACAATGTTCAGGAGAGGAAAGTCCGAGCTCCAGAGGGCAGGGTGCTGGATAATACCCAGTCAGGGTGACTTGAAGGAAAGTGCAACAGAGATATACCGCTGTCGCTTATGGCGGCAGTAAGGGTGGAAAGGCGAGGTAAGAGCTCACCAGCGCAATGGCGACTTTGCGGCTATGTAAACCCCACCTGGAGCAAGATCGAATAGAGGAGCAGCCTGCGTTGACAGGAAGGGATTGCCCGTCCCGCTTCCGGGTAGTATCGCTTGAGCCTGATGGTAACCTCAGGCCTAGATAGATGATTGTCTAATACAGAACTCGGCTTATAGATTTAGTCGCATCATTAAAATCAATGGATTGAAGAGGTAGGAAGTGAATACTTCCGACATTCTTCCGACGTTGGTTTTTTTATTTTGCCGTTTTCAGCTAATTGAACGGCATTTTCTATGATGAAAAACTCGAATTTATACTTGCCAAAAACACAATTTACGTATTTATTTTTTTGAACCTCACCAGTTAAATGTTTCACCTCAAAGTATTGACTTAAAGTTAACTTTAAGATGTATGATAAATATGAACGGATTTAAGCCAGTTCTAAAATCAAAAGCAGATAATGTTAAACTCTATTACATAAACAATTAAAGGTAGTGCTATTAGTGAAGTATTAGCAATTTCGCAATAATAGAAAAATGAAATAAGAGAATAAAAAAGAACAAAAAAAATTATTTCATAGGAGGGGTTACATTATGATTCGGAAAATTAATACTAAAACACTGCTAGGACAGTCAATTATGGAACTGATGAAAAAAATGCCGCTGGAAAAAATATCAGTATACGATATAACAGAAAACTGTATGATGCGCCGAGAAACATTTTATTATCATTTTATAGATAAATATGATTTAATACGCTGGATTTATGAGAATGAAGTTTATGACAAGTTGGTATCAGATTTTAAAGGCGCCGGTAACTGGGAATATGTAGTAAAACGCTGCATTGATTGGTTAGACTATTTTACTGAAAACCGTAATTTTGCTCAAAATGCTCTTAAACATAAATATAATCATCCGAACGGTTTTCATCAAAGCTTGGTCAATTGTACATTTAAACAAATATCTGCACACGCTAAATATTCTTTTAGGACAGATCAATTATCAAAAGAAACACTCTTTTATATTAATTTTTATACTAGTGGTATAGTTAATATGTGTGAAGATTGGATACGCAGGGATATGCAAGAGTCTACAAGATTTATGGGTGAAGTTATGGCGAACTCAATGCCTGGCGATTTGAAAAAAGTATATTTTTTAGACTAGAGAAGCTTAATGTCATGAGATCCTTTAATGCTTATGCGGGAATCCGGGTAATCGTAGAATACGATATACCCGGATTTTCTGGTTATAGTGGTATTGATAAAGTTCTTGTAAAAACTTTTTAACAATTTAGCGAGGGTGTTATATTTTTTAACAACCTTACCGAACTGTGCGTGTACACCCTCCATTCCTTTAAATACAATAAACTTATGGCATGCCTAAACTACAAAAATTAATAAAGAACATTTTTATCCATTTTCCTGTCACAAGGATTTGCTGCAACACGGTATATCCCATAGTGACCGAGAGATCAGTTGAAAAATAGAATGTTTTAAGAATGGCTTTAAAAAATAAGATAGGAGGACTATTAAAATGAATAATAAAGATACCATGCCTTCGTCCAAGCGCGTTTCTTTTAATCCTGATAATTGCACAGGCTGTCAATGTTGTGAATTGGCCTGTTCTGCTGCCCACTTCGGTGCTTATAGCAATAAGCTGTCTGCTATCCGGATTAAAGCGAATTTCCACTTAGGAGAGCGCGAAGCTTTAGTTTGCCGTCAATGCGTTTCTGCCTCCTGTGTAGCTGCATGCAAGTTCGGAGCTATCAAGTTTGATGACTCTACCGGTGCATGCTATATAGACAAAGATCTTTGTAAACACTGCGGCCTATGCATAAAAGCATGTCCCTTCACAGATGAAACAACATTCCCATTAATCCGTAAGGTTTCCGTTGAGGATAAAGAAGTTGTTATCAAGTGTGACCTGTGCCACGGTATTGAAGGAGGCCCTTCCTGCGTTGCTGTATGTCCCCGTAATGCATTGACTGTTGTTGATAGTAAAATAAAAAGGTAAAAAAGGAGGAAAAATAAATGACTGATAAACTTTATGGCTGGAGAGGCAAAGTTCTCTGGGTTGATTTGGCTACTAAAACCAGCAAAGAACTGGATATTTCCAATTTGTGCAAGGATTATCTTGGCAGTCGCGGTTTTGCCACTAAGTTGGCATGGGATTACTTGAAACCTGGTACCGGGGCTTTTGATGATGGAAACCTGCTGATGTTCTTTAACGGTCCCTGTACTGGCACATTAGTTCCCGGTACCGGCAAGGGCTATGTTTTCGGAGTAGGTCCACAGACTTATCCTGAACATTTTACCCGTTCATCTATGGGCGGTCGCTGGGCTAACGATTTAAAGGCCTGTGGCTATGATGGCCTTATTCTCGAAAACAAATGCTCCGATAAAGTCATTCTGGAAGTTAACGAAAACGGAGTAAAGTATCATGATGCCACTAAATATTGGGGCCATGACACACAGGATACACAGTACATGCTGAAAGAAGAATTCGGTGAATTGCAGGACGCAGTTGTTATCGGTCCTGCTGGTGAAGAGCTGATCCGTTTTGCCACTATCCTCAATTTATTTAGCAATGTTGCCGGCCAAGGGGGCTTCGGTGCCGTCATGGGCGATAAACAGGTAAAAGCAATTGTTTTTAACGGCTCTGAACCTGTTCCTGTCCCTGACCTTGCTAAAATTATGGAAATCCGTAAGCAGGTCTTAGATATAACACCTTTTCAAAAAGGACCTGTCTCCAAACCTAAATCTATGGGTCTTTTCATGAATACCCAAATTAACGTAGAAGAAATCGAAGTAAAAGGTGAGACTACAGACATAAGTGTAGGGGTCAACCCATGTCCAGGTTGCGGCTTTGGTTCTGATGTCTGCACTGGCGGACAGCCTGTAGTCTTCCACTACAAGCATGTTCCTGCCACATATAATTCAGCTGATATGACGGGCATTATCAAATGTGTTGAACTTATGGCATGGGGCTGGAACGCTGAAACAAAACAAGATGGTCAGTGGATCAAAACAGGTACTGGCAGAGATTATCGTTGGCCTGTAAACTTCCGTGCAGGTATCGAATTTGCAGATATGTGGAATCATTTTGGCCTAAACGGTTGGGAATTGACCTCCTATATGATGTGGTTCAGCGAATTGGAAACTATGGGAGTTGACGTGTCTAAACTTATCGGCATGGAGTATAATGTCGATGATAAAACCCTTTGGCAGCGTATATTGATTAAAATTATGAAACGTGAAGGTTTCGGCAATGATATGGCAGAGGGCATCGCTCGCTTAGGAGAAAAACTAGGCTCACCTTATAAGGAATGCAGTACTCATGCAATCAATGGTTATTGCGATCATGGTCTTGGTACCCACTGCTATATAAACTTGCAGTACCCATATTGGATTGTCAATGCATTGTTAGCGGCTACAGATGTCCGTGACCCATTAAGTGACAGCGGTCACAGATATTTTGAACTGACCGGTATGGACTTCGGCGCTGATAGTACTAGCGACGCTTACAGTAGAATCACAAAAGAGCTCTGGGGCAACGAATTGGCTGTTGGTCCGAAAGCAGAATTGCGTAAAGTTAACGGTGGTACTATGGATGATAATGAATTCGATGATCTTGCATATTCCTGGAAAGAACAGCCTGCCATCCAAATCCAAAACCGCAGCGTTGTCATTGGCAGTGGCGTTTTCTGCGACGGCGTATATCCCAGGTACAGAAGTAACGGCTCTAAAAAGTTTAAAGAAGGCGATCCTATTGGTGACTTCGATATCGAAGCAAAGGTTTTGTCTGCAGTAACGGGTGTCAGTTACACTACAAAGGAGCTGGAGAGATTTGGCGAACGCATTATCAACATACAGCGTTGCTACAATATTCTCGAATGGAATCGAAATAAGGCATTCGATATGACAATCTGCGATAATATCCAGCCACGTGGTGACTGGACAACTGGCAAAAGAATCGATAAAGAACGTTTCTCTGCCCTTCTTGGCAGATACTATGCTCTGCGTGCATGGGACGAGAACGGTATACCTACCGAAGAAAAATTGCTGGAGTTGGGTCTCGACGAATGTAACGAGAAGATGAAGGCTTATAGATAAGCTATCACAATATGCAAGTTAACGCCCGTCTAGCGGTATACCTCGTGGAGCGATATGATTTTAGTTAGTCAGCAAATTTGTAAAACGGGTAATAATTATTAATAAGAAAGAAGTTAATCCAGATGCGAGTTTATGACAAAGAATTTTAAGAAGCAGATCTTAAGTTATCCAATGATTTAGTGCTTAAGATTTCCATGAGGGCTTGTTCATGGCCTTCAAATTTAGGATCATTAACAAGCTCTCATTTACTGTTCAACAGAAGGTTTCATTAAGCCATAATAAGAACTTTCTGGCAAATGGAATGATTGTATTAGGATTTGGAGGTGAAATGTGTGAGTGAATATACTATGTTGGAAATGATTGAAGAACACTGCAAAATGAAAAATGATAAGAAATCCATAGCATGTTCTGATGCTACTAGAATAGCAGAGAAATTGGAAACAAGTGTTTCAAAAGTAGGAAAACTATGCAATGAAAATGGAATAAAAATTATAGGTTGTCAGCTTGGCTGTTTTTAAGACGATAATTGATAATGAGGTGAGAGAAATAGTTAGTGAAATGCATAATATACCCAATATGATTTTAATTGGTTCAACTGCCAGAAATAGTGGAAAGACTACTCTTGCTATTTCAATAATAAATAAATATAAATTAAATAGGTCTATTGTGGCATTGAAAGTGACAACTATCGTAGAAAAAAACGGTAAATGCATTCGTGGGGGAGAAGGGTGTGGAGTATGTTCTGGTTTAAAGGGTAATTTTGAGATAATAGAGGAGTTAAGTAAAGTCAAAAATAAAGATACATCAATGTTACTGGGAGCAGGTTCGGAAAAAGTTTATTGGCTAAAAACATTGAAAAGTAATATATATGAAGGCTTTGAAAAATTCATATCACATATACCTGAAGACTCCCTCATAGTATGCGAATCAAACAGCTTAAGAAAAGTTGTTAATCCAGGTGTTTTTATTATGGTAAAAAATACTGAGAACAGCCAAATAAAAGAATCTGCAATGGAAGTAATAAATCAAGCTGATATAGTTTATGAAAATAATTTAAAGGATGGCTTTGAAAATATCTTAAATGAAATAGATAATAGAATTAATTCATTCAATACAGGGCCGTTGTTATAAAAATATGAATTTATCAAATCTGATCACAGAAATTGATTATGGCACAGAAGGTATTTTGGTACCAAGTGGTCGTTTTTCGAAAGATATCGTGGGTGAAAAGTTTAAGGAGTAAATTCCTGTTTCCCCATTGATTAACGCGATAGTTTGGTTGGAAAGAGGCGGTTTTTATGCAAAATATATTGATATATGATAGCGAGACATTTGGGAAAATTCAGGTTACAAGTGTTTCAATAAATGGAGTTGTGAATAGAATTGAAGACAAAGTAATATCTGAAAACCTGTTAGATGTTTATATTGATGATGTTTTGACCATGAAAGTAATGTGCACACCAGTTTATTTAAAAGAGATGGTGCTAGGCTATCTTTACAGCGAGGGCATGGTCAGAAATATTGATGAAGTAAAATCCATTTGTATCGATAGGGAAAATTTGACCGCCTCAATCAAGTTAAACAAAAAATGCCTGGGCAGCGGAGGAGGATTAAGATCTCCCATTAAAATATTGTCCAGTAACTGTGCACGGAATCGCGTTAATATAGACGAGTTTAATAATGGATTTGAATTTAAACGCTTGCCTAATCATACCTGGAGACCAGAATGGATTTTTGCCTTGGGTGAAACTTTTAATTCAAAGGCGCCGTTATATAAATTGACAAGAGGTGCACATGGCTGTTTGCTGATAGTTGAAGGAGAAATCATCTGTCTTTGTGAAGACAATGCTCGCCATAATGCGATGGACAAAGCTATCGGCTATGGATTTAGTCAAGGTCTGGATTTTTCCAAAGCCATGCTTTATACAAGCGGACGAATTCAGATTGATATGGTTGCCAAGGTCATAAGAAGCGGTATTCCAGTATTAATTAGTCACACTGCAGTCAGTATGCAGGCAATAGAAATGGCGAAGTGCTTTGGACTGACACTAATAGGCAAGACAACAGCTGACAGCATCAAGATTTTTCATGATGCGAGCAACAATGCGACACTTGAGAAAAGTATGATCGAGCATATTATTTGAAATAATTTAAGAAAACTACAAAATTAAAATGATGCGAATTGTCTTGCTTAATCTGATGCTTCTAAAAACAGAATCTTAAAGGGCCTGATGCATGGGCTGGACCTTCTAACCGACAGGGATTCTGAATGTTCAATATAAAAAAATTAATAACAGGTTATTGTTTCTCCGAGTAATTTTGCCTAAAGTATTGGCTATGGCAAATGACCGATAGGAATATATTTGAAGATATAGGCAGAATAATTTAGAAGGGGTGTCGACATGCTGGATAAGAACGGGAGAGAAATCAATTATATTAGAGTTTCAATAACGGACAGGTGTAATTTGAGATGCATATACTGTATGCCAAAGGAAGGCATACGTAAGAAGGAACATCATGAAATTTTAAGATTTGAAGATATTATTAAAATACTAAAGGCTTCAGCATTTTTAGGCGTTAAAAAAGTAAGGTTAACCGGTGGTGAGCCGCTTATTCTAAAAGATGTAGATAAATTAATCTATGATATTTCGAAAATCCAGGGTATTGAAGAAATAGCAATCACTACAAATGGGGTACTGCTTAATTCAATAGTAGGAGATTTGAAAAAAGCAGGCTTAAAGAGCGTAAACATAAGTCTGGATACTTTAAAGGAAGAAAAGTTCAAAAAAATTACCCGAGGAGGCAATATCATGGATGTGCTTAATGCCATTGAAAAGTGCATTGACCTGGGTATAAAACCTGTAAAAATAAATACAGTGCTGATAAAAGGAATCAATGATGATGAAATAAGCGATTTGATATACCTTACAAAGAACCTTCCTGTTAATATTAGATTTATTGAATTGATGCCTATAGGTGAAGGAATAAAATATTATGAAAAGGGATATTTAAGTTTAGAGGGAGTAATTGCTGAATTTAAAGAGCTGGTGCCCATCGGCAGCAAGGAAAACAGTACCGCAAAACTATACAAACTTCCAAATTCAAAAGGCACAGTTGGATTCATAAGTCCTCTAAGCTGCAAATTCTGTAATAACTGCAACAGGATAAGGCTCACCTCTTCAGGAACCATTAAACCATGTCTTCATTCAGATAATGAGTATGATTTGACAAAATATCTTGAAAATGAAATAAGTCTAATTTCAGAACTAAAAAACATAATTTATAATAAACCCACTGAGCACAATTTGGAACATGATAAAAAGAGCAAAAGCAGAAAGAAAATGTATGAAATTGGAGGCTGACACATGGAACTTACTCATATAGCAGATGTAAGCGACAGGCTGCAAGTGGTGTATTCCTTTCATAAGTTCGATTTCTTTTTGAAGCGGTCGCTTTGCATGACCACGGTATGACTTCGATTCGTATATCTCTTAACACAGAATTACCGCCTGAGTTGTCTGTGCTGGATCGCACTTTATCCATGTCTTCATCAGTAAAATAAATTGGTAACTATTTTGGGGCTTTTACAGAACTCGGCTTATAGATTTAGTCGCATCACTAAAATCAATGTATTGAAGAAATAGGAAGTCAAACTTCCGACATTCTTCCGACGTTGGTTTTTTTATTTTGCCGTTTTTTCTTTTGAGGCATAGTATTATCGATGACAAAATGCACCGGTTTTTGAGCCGGTGCATTTAATATCTCATTTATAATTTTACTTCACATTCTCCAAAGCTTCCACTTGCTGGAAAACGGCTCGAATTTCAAATTGTAATAAGAAAGTACGCCATCGCTTGATGTTTCGCAGTTGTAAAGTGGGCCATCACCGGAGGTATAATTCTCCTTTGTTACGGTGAGCACTTTGTTTTCTATAACAGGATAAAAGCATTCATCATCAAGGGAAATTTTAAAATGCAGCGGCATCATGCCCCTTTCCTTTTTGAAGCTGGTAACAACATCAATTGATCTTTGCGTTTTCATATTTAAAAACCTCCTGAAAAGTATCTTGGTTTTATTATAACAGAACATATGTTCGCGTGTAAATAGAAAAATGAATTATTTTAAAAAAACTTATCGTTTTTCAAAAAAATAAATTCAAGTTGTAAAATTGAAATGTATGAAGTAAAATATTTGAGATACATTATTATTTAATAATTTTAAATATATGCAAAATTGAAAGGAGATAATCAATGGCAATCAAAATCATATCAGGAATTCTGGTCCTGATGACGATAGTTTTTGTAGTTATTTTTATGAAAGACTGGATAAAGACAAAGAAGGAAGGTAAGCTGGAAAAAGGAAGCTTCCTGGTATTCGGAATTATAGGATTTATTGTTAACTTCTTCGATACTTTGGGAATAGGGAGCTATGCTCCTACAACCGCTATTTTCAAGTTTTTCAAGCTTGTTGATGACAGGATAATTCCCGGAACTCTCAATGTGGCAACTACGGTTCCTGTAGTAGTAGAGGCTCTGGTTTTCATGACGGTCATAAAAGTGGATATAGCTACCTTGGTTGCCATGATAATATCTGCGACCCTGGGCGTATACTTTGGAGCAGGTATAGTATCAAAGCTTCCGGAGAGAAAGGTACAATTAGGAATGGGTACAGCACTTCTGGTGGTCGCTGGCCTGATGCTGATAGGCCTTTTGGGCATAATGCCGGTAGGCGGAGAAGCTACAGCTCTCACGGGATGGAAGCTGGTTGTAGGTGTTGTGGGCAACTTCATTCTTGGAGCGCTTATGTCATTGGGAATAGGAATATACGCACCTTGCATGGCATTGGTATTTTTGCTTGGAATGTCACCTAAGGTTGCTTTCCCCATAATGATGGGTTCCTGTGCATACCTTTTACCTGTAGGTTCAGCAAGATTCGTCAGGGAAGGGGCATACAACAGGAAAGCATCATTGCCTATCAACCTTTTCGGCATAGTAGGCGTTCTTATAGCCGCATTCATAGTTAAAGAACTGCCCCTCACAACACTGAAATGGATCGTCGTATTCGTAATAATCTTTGCATCCATGATGATGTTCAATTCCGCCAGGAAAAGTAAAGCAGCATTAAAAAACCAAACGGCGTAAAAAAATAAACCTGGAATGCTTTCAATATTAAAAGCCTTCCAGGTTTTCTTTATACTTTTATTTGATTTCTTCCAGGATCCTTTCCATCTCAAGAAATTCTTTGTTTACGGATTCGTCAGGCTCCTTAGTGATAATGCTTACAATAAGGACCGCAATAAGTGCAATTGCAAATCCCGGAACCATTTCATATAATACTGCGGACAAACCGCTGAATATCCACAAAATTACGGTTAGGCCGCCGGCAAGCATACCTGCAAGTGCTCCCCATTTGGTCATCCTTTTCCAGAAAAGGCTTAGCAGAAGGACAGGGCCAAATGCGGAACCAAAGCCTGCCCAGGCTTGTCCAACTATATTAAGGATTGTTTTGTTAGGCATGAAAGCGAACACAGTTGCAGCTGCGGCAACAATGATTACCGCAAATCGGCTCATTAAGAGCTGCTGTTTTGGTGTGGCCTCTTTATTGAAGAAGGTCATATATATATCTTTGGTAACTGAGCTGGAGCATACGAGGAGCTGGGATGACAGCGTGCTCATTATTGCGGCCAGCACAGCGGCCAGTATAAGTCCTGTTATGAACGGATGGAAAAGGATGTCGCCCAGGCGCAAAAATACGGTTTCCGGATCCGCCAGGGGCATGTTTCTGTCCGTGAAATAGATAAGTCCTATAAGACCACTTGCAACGGCACCAAGAAGGCCAATTGCCATCCAGCCGATGCCTATCCTTCGTGCGGACTTCAATTCCTTTGCAGATTTTATTGCCATGAAACGGACTATGATGTGTGGCTGCCCGAAGTAGCCAAGCCCCCAGGCCATGAAACTGATTATAGTTACAAGGCTGGTACCCCTGAAGAGATCGATCAGTGCGGGGTCGATGGCTTTCACCTTGCTTACAAATGTACCAGGATCAACACCTATATTCATATATGCAACCAATGGAACCATAACCAGGGCGATAAACATCAGGGTTCCCTGGAAGAAGTCCGTAAGGCTTACCGCCAGAAATCCGCCATAGAAAACATATACTACTACTACGGCCAATGTTACCACAGCACCCATGGTGTAAGAAAGATGGAATACATCCTGGAACAGTTTGCCTCCTGCCACGATACCTGATGAACAATACAGGACGAAGAATGTAAGGATGATGATTCCTGATACCAGCCTGAGCATGTTTGACTTGTCCTTGAAACGATTTTCAAGATAGTCCGGTATAGTCAGAGAGTTGTTGGCCACCTCTGTATATATCCTTAGCCTTGGAGCAAGAAGCCGATAATTGAAATATGCTCCGATCGTTAAGCCTATGCCTATCCAAAGGCTGGAAATTCCTGTTACATACACAGAACCCGGAAGCCCCATGAGCATCCAGCCACTCATGTCGGAAGCTCCTGCTGATAGTGCCGTGACCATAGGGCCAAGGCTTCTCCCCCCCAGCATGTAACCTGAAATATCAGTG
>Ga0209373_10001654_pt1 | contig 25100 bp, 25 predicted proteins | sample Higcelweek5metaG_FD_187173 | JGI IMG/M metagenome (GOLD analysis project Ga0209373, IMG submission 187173) | Freshwater pond sediment microbial communities from the University of Edinburgh, under environmental carbon perturbations - High... | ecosystem: Environmental > Aquatic > Freshwater >... | reverse complement strand
AGGCCGTGCGGCGCGCCCGCAAGCTGGAACGCAAGCGGCTCGAACGCGAAGGGTTCTAACCCTTCGTCAGACTAGCGCCCGGCCTTCCCGCCCGGTGAGGTCTTCCCTCGCCGGCGGTTCTTTCGCCTGGTCTCGCGCCGCAAGCTTCGTCGCATCCGCCCCCCTGCTATCCGCCGGTTCGCCGGTCGGATACGGGTTGGGGAGGGTGTGCGCCGATCTTGTTCACGCCCCGGGCTGTCGGCCTGTTCGGGTGGTTTTTGTGTTGGGTTTTCCGATCACTCCGCCGGGACGTTGAGCCGACGCGGCCGAAAGCCGGTGCAGGCGGCTTCCCACATCAGCTCGAACCCGCGTTCGAGGGTTCGGGTAAAACCGGCGGTATCGAACAAGGGACTGGCGGTCCGCGCCTGCGCCAGTCGTTGCACCAGCGCCGCCAAAGCCGCCGGCTCCTGCCCCAACGCCACCGCCTGCGCCTCATAAGCTGCGAGATCGGGACAGATCAGCTCCGGCAGACCGAGACTGGTCAACAAACTGGCGGCCACCCGGCTGGCGAAGCTTTGCCCCGGCACGGTCAGCACCGGCACGCCGGCCCATAACGCATCACTGGCGGTGGTGTGGGCATTATAAAACAAGGTGTCGAGACAGAGCCCGGCGAGACGATGGCGGGCCAGATGCTGGGCTTTGGGGCGGCGGGGCGCGAACACCAGACGGCGGGGATCGATTCCGCGCGCAGCGGCCTCACGGCGGAGATTCGCCTCCATCTCGGTCGAGCGGGAGAACAGCCACAGCACCGAGTCCGGCACCCGGTCGAGAATCCGCATCCAACAGGCAAAGATCACCGGTTCGATCTTGAAGGCCTGATTGAAGCAACAATAGACAAAGCCGGTTGCCGGCAGGCCGCACGCCGCCCGGTCGAGCGGGTCAGCGGCAATTTCCTGGGTGTCATCATTCGGTTGGTAGCACTGGGGCAGGACCAGCAAACGCTCGCTGAAGCCGGCTTCAGCCCCGGGCGGAGCGACTACCGGATCGACGATGGCCCAATCGATGAAGCTGGCGCCGCTGCTGCCGGGCAGGCCAAGCCAGGCGGCGGTGACCGGGGCCGGACGCAAGGCGGTGAGGGCCAGCCGGTTGCCTCGGGTGTGGACGTTGATATCGACCAGAATATCGACGTCCGCCGCGACGATCCGGGCGGCGGCGGTTGGCAGATCGAGCGGGGCGAGGTCCAGAAACAGATCGACTCGGTCGCGCACCGCCTGACGGTAGGCGCTGCCATCATCGGCGCCCAGCGACAACGCCACCACTCGCACCCGGCTGCGGTCATGAGCGGCAAACAGACCGCGCATCAAATGGGCGGTGGGATGGTCGTGGAAATCGGCCGAGAGATAGCCAATGGTCAGCCGCTCCCGCCGCCCCGGCCGGGCGGGACGGGGCCGGGGGGTCAGAGTCCGGGCCTCGGCGGCGACCCGTTCGGCGCGGCGGCGGGCGATGGTGAGCTGTTCGGCCGGGGACAGCGACAGCGGCAGGCTGAGCGCCAACATCGGCCCGATTGGATCATCGCGACGGGCCAGGGCCGGGGCGATCAGCTCCTCGCGCAGGCGGTCGATTCCGCTCCAGTCGCATTGGCCGAGACGGGCTTCGCTCAAGCGGGCCAGCAAAGCGGGATCGCCCGGACGCGCGGCAACGGCGCGGGCATAGAAGGCGATCGCTCCGGCATCGTCGCCCAGGCGGCGGGCGGCGTGACCGGCGCCGAGGAGCGCTTCGGGAGAGGTCGGGGCTTGGGCCAGAGCCTGTTCGAACTGCGCCCTGGCCGCTGCGGCGCGACCGGTTTCCAGCAGCAGAGTGCCGAGATTAGTCCGCAACAGCGGCGCCTCCGGGGCCAGGGCCAAGGCCTGCTCCAGACAGACCTCCGCCGTGGCATGATCGCCCCGGGCCAGGGCGACCCGGGCCAGTCCGGCCAGCAACGGCCAGACTCCCGGCCGTACCGCCAGACCCTGCTCGAACGCCGCCTGGGCCTCTTCCCAGCGGGCGGCATCGGCCAGCAAGCCGCCAAGATTGAGCCAGCCCTCGGCCAGATCCGGCGCCAGCGTCAGCGCCTTGCGGAGGGCCGCGATCGCCGGTTCGGCTTTGCCGCGATCCTTCAGCACCCGGGCCAGATTGTAATGGGTCATCGGATGCGCCGGCTGGAGGGCGACCAGACGGCGACAGGCGGTTTCGGCGTCCGCCAGCCGGCCCGTGCGATAACAGGCCTCGGCCTGATCGGCCAGGGCCTGGGCTTTGTGCAGATCTCCGCTCATCCTATTGCTTTGCCTCCGCTCCGGTGAGTCCTCGCTCTCTCCAGCGAGGGAACGCCCCCTCTTTCCATAGCCTGAGATCGCCCCGTAGCGAAACTGGCCTTTGCTCCCCACCTTGTGTTAGGAGTGCCGCTCTTTGCGCGCCCTGGCGCCCCGTCGGTGAATGAGGAGCAACGTGACAACCGCGACCGAACCCGGTCGCCGGCCCGGCCGGGTCTTTCTGGTCGGCGCTGGCCCTGGCGATCCCGACCTGCTGACGGTCAAGGCGCTGCGGTTGATCCGCACCGCTCCGGTGGTGGTCCATGACCGCCTGATCAGCCCGGAAATCCTGGCTTTGATCCCCCCTGAAACCGAACGCTTGTTCGCCGGGAAGGAATGCGGCCGCCATTATCTCAGTCAGGATGAGATTAATGCCGCTCTGGTGCGGCTGGCGGGCTCCGGACTGGATGTGGTGCGGCTGAAAGGCGGCGACCCGCTGGTGTTCGGGCGCGGCAGCGAAGAGGCGCAAGCCCTGATCGAGGCCGGCATTTCCTTCGAAGTGGTCCCGGGGATCAGTGCGGCCGCCGGGGTCTCGACCTATGCCGGCATTCCCCTGACCCATCGCGGCCTCGCTACCGGGGTCCGCTTCGTCACCGGTCATTTGCGCGAGGATAAGCGGCTGGAGCTGCCTTGGTCGCGTCTGGCCGATCCCGACACCACGCTGGCGATCTATATGGGGCTGCATGCCCTGCCGGAGATTGCCGCCCAATTGGTCGCGGCCGGCCTTGATCCCGAGACTCCGGCCGCTGCGATCGAGAATGGCACCACCCCGCGTCAGCGCCGGATCCTGGGCACGTTGGCGACGTTGCCCGGTCTGGTCGGGGCCGCCGGTTTCCGCCCGCCGAGCCTGATCGTGATTGGCCGGGTGGTCAGTCTGGCCGGGACGCTCGACTGGTTCACCCCGGGCGGGGGGACAGCGACGCCATGATCCGGCCGGGCGTGGTGCTGGTCGGCCATGGCTCCACGCGGGTTGAGTCCGCCGGGGCGCCGTTGCTGGCTCTGGCTGAGTCCTTGCGCGCGGATTGTGCCTCGGTGGCGGTTCGCTTTCTGCGCCAGGAGCCCCGGCTTGATCCTACCGACCCGATTCTGACGGCGGATCATTGGGTGGTTCCGGTGCTGATCGGCGGGGGCGGGCTGACGGCCGAATTGGCCGGACGGGTTGGCCCGGCCCGTCTGACCGCGCCGGTTGGGACTCATCCCGGTTTCGCCGCTCTGGTCGCGGCCCAGGCGGTTGCCGCTGCGGTCGAGGCGGGGATCGATCCGGCGGCGGCGGTCTTGTTGTTGATTGCTCATGGCGCCCGTCAGGGAACGGGGGCGGCGCAACCGGCCCAGGCGTTGGCCGAGCGCCTCAGCGTCAACAGTCGGTTTGGCCGGGTGATGGCTCTGTTTCTAGAGCAGGAGCCCCGTGCCGCCACCTGGGCCGATCATGTCGGCGATGCTCCGGTGGTGGTGGTGCCTCTGCTGCTATCGGCGGGTGGGCATGTCCGCACCGATCTGCCGGCTTTGTTTGCGGGGGGAAAGGTTGTATTGGCGTCGCCGCCGACCGATCTGGCGGCGATCGTGCGGGATTTGTTGGGCTTGCCGCCCAAACCCGCCCGGGGCGATGCCCCGGACCCCCTTATTTTTTGATCGGTTTCGGTGCCCAGGCGGAGACCGTCACCGGCTTGCCGGTTTGCGAGCGCAGGACGCGGGGGCGCACCACCTGATCGAGGGCATCGACCGAGGAATGGCCCTGACGGGCCTGGGCTTCGGCGGTATAGAAATGCACCATCGCCTCGAAGGGGATCTCGACATTAATCCCCTCGGCCATCGCTTGGGCGACCAGAACATGTTCGGCGACTTTCTGACTGAGACGTTCGGCATTGTACGGCCCGAACCGGCGCCAGATTCCCTCCAGAAAGCGCGACACCTGATCTGAGAGCGGATTCGGCTCGATCAGATGCGGCCGGCCATAAGCAAACATATGAAACAGGGTCGGCTCGATCGGCCCGAAGGAATCCGTCACAAACGTCGCCGGCATGAGCTTGCGCCCATTATAAGCGACCGCGAAATAAGCCTGAGACAGAAACAGCAGCCGATGTAATTTCTGCGGCTGAAGATATTCGCGATCATTCAACGCCTGATCGGTCAGACGAAAAACCACATCGAGAGACGATTTAACCGCAATCTTGGCCATGGTGGCCCGCTTTCCCAATAATAAGAGGGGTCCGGGGCTCCGCCCCGGTCGGGTGCGGGCGGAAGCCCGCTAACCTTCCCCGCCTATTCGTGGCTTTCTCGGACCGACGGCGTCAATTCCTCAATCATCTCATGCAAAATGGCCCGGAACTGCGCCTCACTGCACCCCATCAACAGGGCATCCTCCAAGGCATCCAACGCCAACCCGCGCAATTCGGCGTAATTCTGATTGAGCACCTTGATCTTCTCGATACAGGAGACCGGCGCCCCGCTGGGCTTGCGCCACAGCGGATGGTCTGGAGACGGATCAGACATCAACCCCTCCTCATACATCGAGATCGGTGGCAAAACGGGCCCGCTCCTGGAGGAACCGGAACCGGAGTTCGGGCTTGCGTCCCATCAGGCTTTCCACCAGACGGGCAACCTCCCGGTTCTCCTCTTTTTCCTCCTCGGTGCGGTTCGACGGCAAGGTAACCTGGATCAGATTGCGCCGAACCGGGTCCATCGTCGTCTCTTTCAACTGGGCCGGCGGCATCTCGCCTAACCCCTTGAACCGACTGATCTCAATATTCTTTTTGCCGGCAAACACCGTCCGCAGCAAAGTCTCCTTATGGGCATCGTCGCGGGCATAAACCACGGTCTGACCATAAGCGAGCCGGAACAGCGGCGGCAGCGCCAGATAGAGATGGCCGCCCCGAATCAAACCGGGAAGCTCCTGATAGAAAAAAGTCATCAGCAGCGAGGCGATATGGGCCCCATCCACATCGGCGTCGGTCATGATGATGATCTTCTCATAGCGTAGCTTGTCCGAATCGAACTGATCCCGACTGCCACAGCCCAACGCTTCGAGCAGATCGCGCAATTCCTGATTCTGTCGCATCTTGTCGGCCGAGGCCGAGGCGACATTCAGAATCTTGCCCCGCAAGGGCAGAATCGCCTGGGTTTCCCGGTTGCGCCCCTGCTTGGCCGAGCCACCGGCAGAATCCCCCTCCACCAGAAACAATTCCGTCCCGACATTGATCGAACGGGAGCAATCTGCCAGCTTGCCGGGCAGCCGCAACCGCTTGGTCGCGGTCTTGCGGTTGGTCTCGCGCGCCTGCCGCCGCCGCAGCCGCTCCTCCGCCCGGTCAATCAGCCGGGCCAGCAACGCCGCCGACGAGGCCTTGTCCACCGATAGCCATTGATCGAACCGGTCCTTGACGGCGGTCTCGACCAGACGGGCGGCTTCCGCACTGGCCAGCTTTTCCTTGGTCTGACCCTGGAATTGTGGATCGCGGATGAACAGGCTGACCATCACGCAGGCCCCGGCCATCACATCCTCGGCGGTGATCTGGGCGGCTTTCTTGTTCCCGACCAGATCGCCATGGGCCCGCAAGGCCCGGGTCAAAGCGGTGCGGAAGCCGGCCTCATGAGTGCCGCCCTCCGGAGTCGGGATGGTGTTGCAATAAGTGTTGATGAAGCCGTCTTCATCATCCTCGGGCCAAGCCACCGCCCATTCGACCTGCCCCATATCGTCGGCCAGCGGGGCCGAGCCTTCGAACAGATCGCGCGTCACCAGCGGCCGTTCTTTCAGCACGGCCCGGAGGAAATCAGACAGGCCGCCCGGGAAATGCAGAGTGTCGCGGGCGGGAATCCCCTCTTCGCCCGAGACCAGCACCGGATCGCACGACCAGCGGATTTCGACGCCGCGGAACAGATAGGCCTTGGCCCGGGCCATGCGGTAGAGCGGTCCCGGACGCAGTCGGGCGCGGTCGCCAAAGATCTGGGCATCCGGGTGAAACAGAACCGAGGTGCCGCGCCGATTCTGGACCGGGCCAACGATTTCGAGCGGGCCGAGGGGCAACCCCCGGGCAAAGGACTGACGATAGAGGGTCCGGTCACGCGCCACTTCGACCACCAACCGGTCGGACAAAGCATTGACCACCGAGACGCCGACGCCATGCAGGCCGCCGGACACTTTGTAAGCGTCGCCGCCGAATTTGCCGCCGGAATGGAGGGTGGTGAGGATCACCTCCAACGCGCTCTTGTCGGGGAATTTGGGGTGAGGATCAACCGGAATACCCCGGCCATTGTCGCGCACGATCGCGGTGCCATCGGCGGTTAACTCCAGTTCAATCCAACTGGCGTGGCCGGCCACCGCTTCGTCCATCGCATTATCGAGGACTTCGGCAACGAGGTGATGTAACGCGCGATCGTCGGTGCCGCCGATATACATACCGGGACGCCGCCGAACCGGTTCGAGGCCTTCGAGAACCTCGATATCCTTCGCGGAATAGGCGGTGCTTTTGGGAGCAAGCTGCTGGAACAGGTCTGACATGGCGGGCATTATAGGAAGGCGGCAGCCTCATGCAAGGCAGGTGGGGGTTGCTCCGCTTTTTCCTACAACATCTCGTTTGAAAAGAGTTCCCCCCTGATGACTGAAAGTATCGAACTCACCACCGCGCCCCGGGGCCGGGTGTCGATTCGGACGGTGGCGATGCCGGCGGACACCAACATGTTCGGCCATATTTTCGGTGGCTGGGTGTTGAGTCAGATGGATCTGGCCGGCGGAACCCACGCCTATCGTCGGGCCAAAGGCCGCTGTGCCACGGTGGCGATCGAGGCGATGGAATTCCATATGCCGGTGTTCATCGGCGATGAATTGACCTGCTACACCGAAATTCTGCGGGTCGGGCGGACTTCGATCGCGGTGCAGGTCGAATGTTGGGTCCGCCGGCATGAAGGCGATGAGACCCAGGTCAAAGTGACCAGCGCGATCTTCACCTATGTCGCGGTTGATGATCAGGGAACGAAACGGCCGGTTCCGGCAGAAGGATAAGGCCGGACGGTCCCCGCTTGGGGGCGGACGCCCCCATCGGGTGCGGGGAGAGGGGCAGTGAACCCTCGTTCAGAGCGTGAGAGAGATCCTAAACCAGGATCAGATCGAGACGAGCCATGAATAATGAAAAAATTAAGGCACCAGATTTTGCGGTTCTGATCGGCCCTTTAGACAGTCTTTATTATCTTGATTGCCAATCGGCGCTCGTTGATAAAAATTTATCGGCAACTGATTGTTATTGTCTCATGACCAGTGGCGTTCCCGTCTGGATGGATGCGCTGTTTGTCATTCGAGACGCAATGGTCCGGCCTTTCGGGCTGAAGCCCATCGGCCGTTTCATCCCCAAACCGTTCCCCCCCTCTCCCCTGTCTCCCGGGCAAGCTCTCGACTTCTTTACGGTGCGCCGGGTTGAGGCGGATTGTCTGGTCCTCACCTTTGAAGACAGTCACCTCGCGGTCATGATCTGTCTGCAATTGCAGCCGCAAGAGACCGGGCAGACCTTTTTCCTCACCGCCTCGGTCCAGGTCTACAATCTGCTGGGCAAGGTCTATATGGCGCCGGTCGCCGTGGCCCATCCCACGGTGGTGAGGTGGATGTGCCGCAAGCTCGAACGTCAGCACGGAGCCGCGAAGCCCTGAGGCGGGCTGCCGCCCGCACCCGCTCGGGGCTTATGCCCCGAACCCCCTTTCTTTTTGAAAAAAAAGCGGGGGTTTGGGGGCGCCAGCCCTCAAGCGGGGATCGGGGCGGCAGCCCCGAAAATACTCGGCTCTAAACGTCGAGATTCGACACTTTCAGGGCGTTGGCCTGGATGAACTCACGACGCGGTTCGACGACATCGCCCATCAGGGTTGAAAACACCTGTTCGGCTTCGTCGGCCTGAGAGACCCGGACCTGAAGCAGCGAGCGAGCCTGAGGATCGAGGGTGGTTTCCCACAATTGCTCGGGATTCATCTCGCCCAGGCCCTTATAGCGCTGGATCGCCACCCCTTTGCGGCCCTGTTCCATGATCGCCCCGACCAGTCCGACCGGACCGGGCAGCGGCAATTCCCGTTCCTTCGCCAGGAGGGTGGCCGGAGTGGCAAACACTTCGCGCAGGCGCGCCGCGCTTTCGTGCAATCGACGGGCTTCGGGAGAGCGGATCAGCCCGGCATCGATCAGATGGCTCTCGGTGACGCCGCGCAGCGTCCGGGTCAGGCGATAGCCCTCGCCTTCATGCCATTCGCCGTGCCAGCCCCGTTCCAACTGCCTTTCCAGCGCGTCGAGCCGGACGGTCAGAGTGGTGGCCATCGCCGGCCCGGCGACGGGATCGGTCAGCAGCGCCAGATCGAACGCCCCGGCGATCAGCGCCTGTTCCACCACCGTCATCGGCACTCGCCGGGTCAGCGGGGCGAGCAAATGGCGGATTGTCCGGGCCTGTTCGGTCAGCGCCCGCAATTCGGTGCCGCCGATCTGAATGCCCCCCTCCTGACGCAGCACGGCATCGGTCAGACCGGCATCGATCAGATATTCCTCCAGGGCCCGGTCATCCTTGAGATAGACCTCGCTCTGACCCCGTTTGGCGCGATACAGCGGCGGTTGGGCAATATAGAGGTAGCCGCGCTCGATCAGGCCGGGCATCTGCCGATAGAAGAAGGTCAGCAGCAGGGTCCGGATATGACTGCCATCGACATCGGCGTCGGTCATGATGATGATCTTGTGGTAGCGCGCCTTGCCGGGATCAAAATCCTCGCGCCCGATCCCGGTGCCGAGGGCGGCGATCAGAGTGCCGATCTCGGCTGAGGACAGCATCTTGTCGAAACGGGCGCGCTCGACATTGAGGATCTTGCCGCGCAACGGCAGAATCGCCTGATTGGCCCGGTTGCGGCCCTGTTTGGCCGAGCCACCGGCCGAATCACCCTCGACGATGAACAATTCCGACAAAGCCGGGTCGCGTTCCTGGCAATCGGCCAGCTTGCCCGGCAAAGTGGCGATATCCAGCACCCCTTTGCGCCGGGTCAGTTCCCGGGCTTTGCGGGCAGCTTCGCGGGCGGCGGCGGCTTCGACCACCTTACCCACCACTTTGCGCGCCTCGCTGGGATGTTCTTCCAACCATTCCGCCAGCTTTTCGCCGATGACATTTTCGACGACGGTCCGCACTTCGGAACTGACCAGCTTGTCCTTGGTCTGCGAGCTGAATTTGGGATCGGGCACCTTGACCGACAACACGCAGGTCAGACCCTCGCGCATATCGTCGCCGGACAGGACGACCTTTTCCTTGCGGGCAATGCCGGATTCATTGGCATAGGCATTGATGGTGCGGGTCAGAGCCGCGCGGAAGCCGGCGAGATGGGTGCCGCCATCGCGCTGGGGGATGTTATTGGTGAAGCAGAGCTGACTTTCGTGATAGCTGTCGGTCCATTCCATCGCCACTTCGACCGTCATCCCGTCCCGCTCGCCGCGCATCACGATCGGCGGCGCGTGCAAGGGGGTCTTGGACCGGTCGATGTAGCGGACGAATTCCTCGATCCCGCCTTCGTAATGCAGGTTGCTGACCTGGGTTTCGCCGTGGCGGCGGTCAGTGAGGCGCAGTTGGACCCCGGAATTGAGGAAGGCCAGTTCGCGCAGACGGTGTTCGAGGGTGGCGAAATCGAACCGGGTCTGGGTGAAGATCAGCGAACTGGGCAGAAAGGTGATCTCGGTGCCGGTCCGCTCGCCGGAGTCCCCGACGATCTTCAGCGGTGCGTCGGATTCGCCGAGGTGGAACCGCATCGCATGTTCCTTGCCGTTGCGCCAGACGCGCAAATCCAGCACCTCGGATAAAGCATTAACCACCGACACGCCGACGCCATGCAGGCCGCCGGACACTTTGTAGGAATTCTGGTTGAATTTGCCGCCAGCATGGAGCTGGGTCATCACCACTTCGGCGGCGGAAATTCTTTCCTCCTCGTGGATGTCGGTGGGGATGCCGCGGCCATTGTCGGTGACGGTACAGGAGCCGTCCTCATTGAGGGTGACTTCGACCCGATCGGCGTAGCCGGCCAGGGCCTCGTCGATCGAATTATCCACCACCTCATAGACCATGTGATGCAGGCCCGAGCCATCATCGGTGTCGCCGATATACATGCCGGGACGTTTGCGCACCGCCTCCAGGCCGCGCAGCACCTTGATCGCATCGGCGCCATATTCCTCGGCGCCGGCTAGAGCCGGGTTCGGCGCGCCGGAAGGGGGGGTCGCGGGGGTCTCAGGGGTCGTCATCGCCTCACCTTACACTCCGTTGCCGGGCTCGACGGCTGCGTCCGCCACCCGGAAGAACTGGGCCCTATCGCCGAAAGCTTCAAACAGCGGCGCGTCGGTCCCAGTCAGCCAGCTTTGTGCCCCCAGGGCACACAGCGTATCAAACAAGGCGGCGCGTCGGTCCCGGTCGAGATGCGCCGCCACCTCATCGAGCAGCAGCAGCGGCACTCTCCCGCCGGCACAGGCCTGAACCCGGCATTGCGCCAGGATGATCGCCACCAGTACCGCCTTCTGTTCGCCGGTCGAGCCTTGCCCGGCCGGGATATCGCGCGCGGCGTGACGGACCGCCAGATCGCTGCGGTGCGGCCCGAAGGTCGTCGCGCCGGCTGCCTGATCGCGCGTCCGGGCGGCCCGCAGCATCGCCCGCATCTGCTCCTCGGCCGCATCGGGGGTGACCCCTGCCGCCAGCCATTCTTCGACCGCGCCGACGATCGCCAGCCGGGCCGCCGGGAACGGGCCATGGCTCTCGCGACAGGCCCGGTCGAGGCGGGCAACGGTCGTCAGCCGGTTGGCGGCCAGACGGACCCCATGGCGGGCCATCCCCTGTTCCAGCGCGGCCAGCCAAGCCGGGTCCGCCGGACGGCCGCTGTCACGGGCGGCCCGCAGCAGGCGAGCCCGCTCGCGCATCGCCTGATCATAGCTGCCCGCCTCGGCGGCATGGCCGGACTCGAGGCCGAAGGCCAGCCGGTCGAGAAAGCGCCGTCGGCCGCTGCCGCCTTCGGAAAACAGCCGGTCCATCGCCGGAGTCACCCATAAAGCCGCCATCCGGCCGGCGAGATCGGCGAGGCGGGAGGTCCGGCCATCGATCCGCACGACCCGGCGTTCCCCGGCCGGATCGCGGCCGGTGCCGATTTCAGCCGGGCCATTTTCGTCTTCGATCCGGACCGACACCGCCCAGGGCGTCCCCGGGGCCGCCCCCTGGCGGGCCAGTTCGGCGAGGCTGGCGCGGCGCAATCCCCGTCCTGGCACCAGGAGCGACAAAGCCTCCAGCAGATTGGTCTTGCCGGCGCCGTTGGGGCCGGTCAACACCACCGGGCCGGGGCCGACCTCCAACCGCAGGGCCGTGTAACAACGGAACTCGGACAGGGCCAGCCGGCGTACCGCCAGCCGGCTTGCCGGCATCGGGGCGGCCGAATCGGTCACACCCGCATCGGCATCAACACATAGATCGCGCTGGCATCGGCGACTTCGCGGACCACGGTCGGCGAGGCGGCATCGGCCATCGCAAAGCGGGCGGTGTCGCCTTCGACCTGGGCGAGAATGTCGAGCAGATAACGCGAGTTGAAGCCGATTTCGAGCGGGCTGGACTCGTAATTGGCTTCGATTTCCTCGATCGCGCTGCCGCTTTCCGGGCTGGAGGCCGACAAAGTGGCGGTGCCGGGAACCAGGCTCAATTTGATGGCGCGGGACTTCTCGCTGGAGATGGCGGAAACGCGGTCAACGGCCTGAGCGAAGCTTTTGCAACTGACGTCGAGCACCTTGTCATTATCGGTCGGGATCACCCGCTCATAATCGGGGAAGGTGCCGTCGATCAGCTTCGAGGTCAGTTCCGCGTCCCCGAAGGCGAACTTCAGCTTGGTCTCGGACAGAGCGACAACGATTTCGCCTTCCGTCTCGTCGATCAGCTTGCGAATTTCGGCGACGGTCTTGCGCGGAATGATCACCCCTGGCATCCCGGCGGCGCCATCGGGCAGGGTCACTTCGGCGCGGGCGAGGCGGTGACCATCGGTCGCCACTGCGCGCAGAACCGGACCATCGCTGCCGGTGGCGGCATGGAGATAAATGCCGTTGAGGTAATAGCGGGTTTCCTCGGTCGAGATCGCAAAGCGGGTGCGGTCGATCAGTGCCTTCAGTTCGGCGGCGGTCAGGCCAAAGCGGAACGGCAGATCGCCTTCCGATAGCACCGGGAAATCACCGACCGGCAGACAGGCCAGCGAGAATTTGGACCGGCCTGACCGCAGGGTCAGTTGGCCATCCTCCTCGCGGACTTCGATTTCGACCTGACTGCCTTCGGGCAGCTTGCGGACGATTTCGAACAGGGTGTGGGCCGGCGCCGTGGTCGCTCCCGGACGGGCGATATCAGCCGGCACCGTTTCCAGGATATCGAGATCCATGTCGGTGGCGTTCAGCGACAGACGGCCGGCATGGCCATCAAGCTTGACGTTGGACAGGATCGGAATGGTGGTGCGGCGCTCGACCACACTCTGCACATGGGCCAGCGATTTTAACAGGGCCGCGCGCTCGATGGTCAGTTTCATGCTGTGCCGACACCTAAAAAACACTGTGAAGCAAGTCTCCCCCGCCGGAACGGGGGCGGGCAGTATATCACAGGCTGCCGGCTCCAAAAGTGTTTTTGGATCAGCGCACAGGCGGAGGGGATGCGGACTCGGACGGAGAGGGTGGGGTTTGGCGCAGCGCCCGGGTCAGGGCCATGGCGGCGGCGAAGGCGGCGGACAGGTAGGCGCCGCGTCCATCCGGGGCCGGATCGGCTCCCGCCTCGGCCAGGGCTTCGTGGATTTCGCGCAATTCTGCCGGTCCCAGCATCCGAGCCTCTCCCTTCTCTCGCCGGATCACTTTGCGCCTGGGGGAGGATTCTGGCGACCTAATTTTATTGGCGGGGCTGCCGCCCCGCACCCCGCTTGGGGGCGAGGCCCCCAAACCCCTCTTTCTTTTGGAAAAAAGCGGAGGTCTGGAGGCGCCTGCCTCCAGGCGGGGACCGGGGCGGCAGCCCCGGCATAGCTGATCCTGGCGATGCCGATGGCATTGCCGCCCCGGGATGTGCTATGGCCTGCCGCCGTAACATTGAGAACGAGGTTTTGCATGACGTCGCGACTTCTCGCCGCGCTCGGGCTGGTTTTCGTCCTGATCGCGGGCCTCGCGGCTCCGGCGCGGGCGGCAGGCGAGGCTGAGGCGGTGATCAGCGCCTTCAACGATTCTCTGATCGAGACGATGAAGGCCGGTCCCAAGCTCAGCTTCAAAGGGCGCGTCGAGAAACTGCGTCCGGCGGTGGTGGCCACCTACGACATGGTGGCCATGACCCGCGCCACCCTCGGCGTGGCGGCCACCAAGCTGGCCCCCGAGGAGGCGGCTCGTCTCGCCGAGGCCTATACCCGTTTCTCGGTCGCCACTTATGCCGCCCAGTTCGATGCCTGGGATGGCGAACGGTTCGAACTCGATCCGGCCCGTCCCTCGACCCAGGGCACCGTCATCGTGCCGACCCGGATCGTCCTCAAAGATGCCGAGCCGGTGGCGATCGATTATCTGCTGCGCGAGGAACAGGGGCATTGGCGGGTGATTGACGTGTTCTTTCAAGGCACCGTCAGTCAGGTGGCGATGCGCCGCTCCGAATTTCTCTCGATCTACCGGGCCAAGGGGCTTGATGGTCTGATCCAGACCCTCGACGCGCAAACGGCCGCCCAGGCGACGACCAACTAGGCATGGCCTCGCTCCTGTTTTCGCTGCTCGCCCTGCTGGTTGCCGCCGGTTGCGTGTATCAGGCCGCTGCGGCCTGGCAGGTGCGGCGCTTTGCCGTCGCGCCGCGTCCGCGTCCAGTGGTGCAGCCCCCGGTCAGCATCCTGAAACCACTCTGCGGAGACGAGCCGGGGCTGGACGTCGCCCTCGCCTCGACCCTGGCCCAGGATTATCCGGCGTTCCAAATCGTGTTCGGCGCCGCTGATCCCGCCGATCCGGCGCTGGCGGTGGTTGCCGCTTTGCCGTCGCCGCCGTCTGGCGGGGAAATCACGGTGGTCGCCGGTTCCTCCGGTCCCGGGCGCAATCGCAAGGTCGCCAATCTGATCGCGATGTGGCCGCAGGTTCGCCACGACCTCATTCTGATCGCCGACGCCGATGTGCGGGCCGATTCCGCCTATCTCGACGATCTGGTCGCCCCCCTGGCCGATCCGGCCGTGGGGGTGGTCACCAGCCTGTATGTGGCCCATCCCGGCGTCGGGCGGACGAGCCGGTTGGCCGCGCTCGGGATCAATCATGGTTTTCTCCCCTCCGCCCTGGTCGCTCGTGCCCTCGGCCGCGAGGACGGGTGTTTCGGCGCTTCCATCGCCATTCGCCGCGCCGTGCTGGAGCAGGGGGGCGGCTTGGCTGCGCTGAAGGATCTGCTCGCCGATGATTGGGCGCTCGGGGCGCTCGCCCGTGCCCAGGGGCTGCGGATTGCTCTGGCTGCCCGGCCGGTCGAACTGCTGGTGACCGAGACCGGCTGGCACGCCTTGTTCGATCACGAAGTGCGCTGGGCCAGGACCATCGCCGCTATCGATCGCGTCGGGGCCTTGGCCTCGGTGGTGACCCAGCCGGTAGCCCTGGCTCTGCTCGGGGTCCTGCTGTCGGGCGGGACGCTGCCGGCGCTGCTGTTGCTCGGATTGGCGGCGGGCTGCCGGCTCGCGGCGGTTCGGGTCGAGGAAACCGCGCTCGGCCTGCCGCGCTGCGGATATGGTGATCTCGCTTTGCGGGAAATGCTGTCTTTCGCCGTCTATGCTGTCGCATCGGCAGGACGGAGTGTGTTATGGCGTGGCCGCCGTTTCGTGGTGCGCCGCGACGGGACTCTGGAGCCTAGGGATTGACCCGATGAAGAAGACCTTGTTCCTCAATCCACCCTCGCTCGACGGGTTCGACGGCGGCGCCGGTGCCCGCTATCAGGCCAAGCGCGAAGTGCGCTCGTTCTGGTTCCCGACCTGGCTGGGCCAGCTGGCCGCCCTGGTGCCGGGTTCGAAGCTGGTTGATGCTCCCGCGCACGACCAGACCCTGGCCGATATTCTGCCGCTGGCCGGCCAGTATGAGTTGCTGGTGATCTATGCCAGCGCCGCGACTTACGCCTCCGAAGTCAAGGTGGCCGAGGCGTTCAAGGCTGCCAATCCCGCTCTGATGATCGGGATGGTCGGCGCCCATGTCGCCACTTTGCCGGTCGAATCGCTGCAAGCCTCGACGGCCGTCGATTTCGTCGCCCGGAATGAATTCGATTACACCATCCTGGACGTGGCCCAGGGCGACAAGCCGCTGACCGAGATCGATGGTTTGACCACGCGCGGTGCGGATGGGGCGGTGGTTGCCACCCCCGACCGGGCCTTGATTGCGGATATGGACGCGCTGCCCTTCGTCACCCCGATCTATCGGCGTGATCTGGAGATCGAGCGTTATTTTATCGGCTACCTCAAGCACCCTTACATGTCGTTCTACACCGGGCGCGGGTGCCGGTCGAAATGCACCTTCTGTCTGTGGCCGCAGACCATCGGCGGTCGCAGCTACCGCGCCCGCAGTGCGGCGAGCGTGATCGCGGAACTGACCGAGGCACGGGCTCTGTTCCCCGAGGTCAAGGAATTCTTCTTCGACGACGACACCTTTACCGACGATCTGGAGCGGGTCGAGGAAATCGCCCGGGGGCTGGGCCGGCTGGGGATTCCGTGGTCGTGCAATGCCAAGGCCAATATTCCGCGCAAGACCCTTGAAGTGTTGAAGGCCAATGGCCTCCGCCTGCTGCTGGTCGGCTATGAATCCGGGGTGCAGGACATCCTGAACAACGTCCGCAAGGGCCTGCGGCTCGATGTCGTGCGGCAGTTCTCCAAGGATTGCCACGAACTCGGCATCGTGGTGCATGGCACCTTCATTCTCGGCCTGCCCGGGGAAACCCGCGAGACGATCCAGCAGACCCTGGCCTTCGCCAAGGAGGTCAATCCGCGCACCCTTCAGGTCTCGATGGCCGCGCCTTATCCCGGCACCGAACTCTATCGTCAGGCGATCGAGAACGGTTGGTTCAAGCAGGAAGACGGCTTGGTCCGCCAGGATGGCTGGCAGATGGCCGCGCTGCATTACCCGCATTTGTCGTCGGAAGAGATCTTCCAGGCGGTGGCCGATTTCTATAAGGGCTTCTATTTCCGCCCCGGCAAAATCGGCGAGATCGTGCTGGAAATGGTTCAAGACTGGGACATGATGAAGCGGCGTTTACGCGAAGGAGTTGAATTCTTTCAGTTCCTTCGCAGCCGTAATGTCCGGCCTTCCTGTTGAGAGACGGGCGGTTCCGGTGTCCCGGGGCCGCACGAGTTTCTCTTGACGGGGGAGGGAGGGATAAATAGGATGCGGGCCTCCCGGGGGACCGGTGGCTGGCGACGGGCCACGTACCGTCGTCCGCCGATTAGCGAAACAACGATGTCACGCCGGACGGGTCGGCGGCCCTACCCGAAAAGGCCCGGTGAACCGCAGCACCGGTGACCTTCGGTTGTGGTTGCTTTATTCGTTCGAGGGGAAGAAGACCGTAATGCCTACGATTAACCAGCTGATTCGCCAGCCGCGTACCCCTGAGAAGGATCGCAACAAGGTGCCGGCGCTCGAAGCCTGCCCCCAGAAGCGGGGGGTTTGCACCCGCGTCTACACCACGACCCCGAAGAAGCCGAATTCGGCGTTGCGTAAGGTTGCCCGTGTGCGCCTGACCAACGGCTTCGAGGTCACCAGCTACATTCCGGGTGAAGGCCACAATCTTCAGGAACACTCGGTGGTGATGATCCGTGGCGGCCGCGTCAAGGACTTGCCGGGCGTCCGCTACCACATCATTCGCGGCACGCTGGATACCCAGGGTGTCAAGGATCGCCGTCAGCGCCGCTCGAAGTATGGCGCGAAGCGTCCGAAGTAAGGAGTTCGTCACAGATGTCCCGTCGTCACGCCGCCGAAAAGCGCGAGATCACTCCCGACGCCAAGTTCGGCGATTTCGTGGTTGCCAAATTCATGAACTGCCTGATGTTCGACGGCAAGAAGTCCGCCGCCGAAGCCATCGTTTATGGCGCCCTTGACAAGATCCAGGCCCGCAGTGGTCAGGAGCCGATCAAGGTGTTCCATGAGGCTCTCAACAACGTCAAGCCGGCCCTGGAAGTCCGCTCCCGTCGCGTCGGTGGTGCCACCTATCAGGTGCCGGTCGAAGTGCGCGCCGATCGCCGTCAGGCGCTGGCGATCCGCTGGCTGATCGAATATTCGCGCAAGCGGTCGGAGACGACGATGATCGATCGCCTGTCTGCCGAACTGCTTGATGCCGCCAACAATCGTGGTGCTGCGGTCAAGAAGCGCGAAGACACGCATCGCATGGCGGAGGCCAACAAGGCCTTCTCGCACTATCGTTGGTAGAGACCCGGACGCGCGAGTAGAAAATCATGGCCCGTACGACGCCCATCGAGCGATACCGCAATATCGGCATCATGGCTCACATTGATGCCGGTAAGACCACCACCACTGAACGCATCCTCTACTACACCGGAAAGTCCTACAAGATTGGCGAAGTGCACGAAGGCACCGCCACGATGGACTGGATGGAGCAGGAACAGGAACGCGGCATCACCATCACTTCGGCCGCGACCACCGCGTTCTGGCGCGATCACCGCATCAATATCATCGACACCCCCGGCCACGTCGACTTCACCATCGAAGTCGAGCGGAGCCTGCGCGTGCTCGACGGTGCGGTAGCGGTCTTCGACTCGGTGGCCGGCGTCGAGCCGCAGTCCGAGACGGTGTGGCGTCAGGCCGACAAGTACGGCGTGCCGCGCATCTGCTTCGTCAACAAGATGGATCGCATCGGCGCCAACTTCTATCGTTGCGTCGAGATGATCATTGACCGTCTGGGCGCCCGCCCGCTGGTCATGCATCTGCCGATCGGCGAGGAAGCGAACTACGCTGGCCTCGTCGATCTGGTCCGCAATGTCGCGGTCCTGTGGAAAGACGAAAGCCTCGGCGCCGAATTCTATGACGCGCCGATCCCCGACGATCTGGTCGAGAAGGCCGCCGAATATCGGGCTCAGTTGATCGAGACTGCGGTCGAGATGGACGACGCCGCGATGGAGGCCTATCTCAACGGCGAAGAGCCCTCGATCGAGACCCTCAAGGCCTGCATCCGCAAGGGTGCGATCTCCCGGACCTTCGTGCCGGTGCTGTGTGGTTCGGCCTTCAAGAACAAGGGCGTGCAGCCCCTGCTCGATGCGGTGGTCGATTTCCTGCCGGCTCCGAACGACATTCCGGCGATCAAGGGCATCAAATACGGCACCGACATCGAGATTGCCAAGCATTCGACCGATGACGAGCCGTTTGCGGGCCTCGCCTTCAAGATCATGAACGATCCCTTCGTCGGGTCGTTGACCTTCGTCCGCGTCTATTCGGGCGTGGTGGAATCCGGCACCTACATCCAGAATACGGTCAAAGACAAGCGCGAGCGCGTCGGCCGGATGCTGTTGATGCATGCCAACACCCGCGAAGAGATCAAGGAAGCCCGTGCTGGTGACATCGTCGCCTTCGCTGGTCTGAAGGACACCACCACCGGTGACACCTTGTGTGATCCGACCTCTGGCGCGATGGTTGTGTTGGAGCGGATGGACTTTCCCGATCCTGTGATCGAGGTGGCGGTTGAGCCGAAGTCGAAGGCTGATCAGGAGAAGATGGGCGTCGCTCTGGCCCGTCTCGCCGCCGAAGATCCGTCCTTCCGCGTCACCTCCGATCCGGAGAGCGGTCAGACTGTGATTAAGGGGATGGGCGAACTCCATCTCGAAATCCTGGTCGATCGCATGAAGCGTGAGTTCAAGGTTGACGCCAACGTCGGCGCGCCGCAGGTGGCCTATCGTGAGACCATCTCGAAGAGCCACGAAGTCGATTACACCCACAAGAAGCAGACCGGTGGTTCGGGTCAGTTCGCGCGCGTCAAGATCGTGTTCGAACCGGCCGAAAAGGGCGCTGGTTTTGCCTTCCAGAACAAGGTGGTCGGCGGTTCGGTGCCGAAGGAATACGTTCCCGGCGTTGAAAAGGGCCTGCGCTCGTCGATGGATAACGGTGTGATCGCCGGCTTCCCGATGATCGACTTCAAGGCGACCCTGATCGACGGCGCCTACCACGACGTTGACTCGTCGGTGCTGGCCTTCGAAATCGCCGCCCGTGCTGCCTTCCGCGAAGGCATCGCCAAGGCCGGTCCGAAGCTGCTTGAGCCGATGATGCGGGTCGAAGTGGTCACCCCGGAAGATTACATGGGCGACGTGATCGGCGACCTCAACAGCCGTCGCGGTCAGGTCAATGGCATGGATCAGCGCGGCAACGCCCGGGTCATCACCGCGATGGTGCCGCTCGCCAACATGTTCGGCTACGTCAACACTCTGCGGTCGATGTCGCAGGGCCGGGCGCAGTACACGATGCACTTCGACCATTATTCGGAAGTGCCGCAGAACGTGTCGGAAGAAATTCGCGCCAAGATGGCTGGCTAACCACGGAATTCGAGGACGGAGTTAACAATGGCTAAGGCGAAATTCGAGCGCAATAAGCCGCACTGCAACATCGGCACCATTGGTCACGTTGACCATGGCAAGACCTCGTTGACTGCGGCGATCACGAAAGTTCTGGCTGAAACCGGTGGGGCGACCTTCACCGCTTACGACCAGATCGACAAGGCGCCGGAAGAGAAGGCGCGCGGCATCACCATTTCGACCGCGCACGTCGAGTACGAGACCAGCAATCGTCACTACGCTCACGTCGATTGCCCCGGTCACGCCGACTATGTGAAGAACATGATCACCGGTGCCGCCCAGATGGATGGCGCGATCCTGGTGGTCTCCGCTGCCGACGGCCCGATGCCCCAGACCCGTGAGCACATCCTGCTCGCCCGTCAGGTCGGCGTGCCGGCGCTGGTGGTGTTCATGAACAAGGTCGATATGGTCGACGATCCCGAACTGCTCGATCTGGTTGAGCTGGAAGTTCGCGAGCTGCTGTCGTCCTACGACTTCCCCGGCGACGATATTCCGATCGTCAAGGGCTCGGCGCTCTGTGCTCTGGAAGATCGCAATCCGGAAATCGGCAAGGAAGCGGTGCTTCAGCTGATGGCCGAAGTCGATCGCTACATCCCGCAGCCGGAACGTCCGAAGGACAAGCCGTTCCTGATGCCGATCGAAGACGTGTTCTCGATCTCGGGCCGTGGCACCGTGGTGACCGGCCGTGTCGAACGCGGCGTGGTCAAGGTGGGTGAAGAAGTCGAAATCGTCGGCATCAAGGCGACGATCAAGACCACCTGCACCGGCGTGGAAATGTTCCGCAAGCTGCTCGATCAGGGTGAGGCCGGCGACAACATTGGCGCGCTGCTGCGTGGCACCAAGCGGGAAGATGTTGAGCGTGGTCAGGTTCTGGCGGCGCCGGGGACCATCACCCCGCACACCAACTTCAAGGCCGAAGCCTACGTGCTGACCAAGGAAGAAGGCGGGCGTCATACTCCGTTCTTCACCAACTACCGGCCGCAGTTCTACTTCCGCACCACCGACGTGACCGGTGTGGTGACCCTGCCGGAAGGCACCGAAATGGTGATGCCCGGTGACAACGTGTCGATGGAAGTGCAGTTGATCTGCCCGATCGCGATGGATGAAGGTCTCCGCTTCGCCATCCGTGAAGGTGGTCGCACCGTCGGCGCCGGCGTCGTCGCCAAGATCGTGAAGTAGTCAGCTCGCTGGCTTTTACGATGAGAAGCGCCCGGAACCGCAAGGTTCCGGGCGTTTCCATGGGCGGGCTCCCGCCCGCACCCGGCCGGGGCGATGCCCCGGACCCCCTTTGACCTCAAGGGGGGGGTGAGGGCGCGCCCCCAAGCGGGGTCGGGGCGGCAGCCCCGTATTTTCACCGTAGGCTTACCGTCAAGCCATCTTGCCTCGGGCCGGCAGGGTGTCTAATATCCAGCATCCAACCGAACGGGGGGCTGGAATGGGCGGTGTAGTGCGTGGGATCGCGGTCTTTTCCAGAGTGACGGCCAAGGCGGCACGCTGGGTCACCCTGATGGTGCTGAAGCTGTCGCGCTGGATCGTGCGTCTGACCGGCCGGAGTGGTCTGGCCTTCGCCCGCTCCTCCAGTGAAATCAAAACATCGACCATCACCGCTCTTGCCGTCGCGGCGGGCGGAATTGTGCTGTCGCCGTTGGTCGAGATCAGTGTGCTCGGAACGCCGCTGTCGAGCGCGCTCTGTCTGGCCCTTCTCGGTCTGGTGTTGGGTGCGCTGATCGGCTACGCCGCCGTCAAGAAAGTGCGCGGTGTGGTCGCCAAGGCGCCGTCGCAATCATAACGCTCGGGCACGGAGCCGGCCGGTTCCGCCCGAATCCATCCAGAACGCGGAGGGGTAATGTCGGACAAGGGTGAGCGTGAGGCGGTCAGCGATGCGGCGGAAACAGCCGCGCTGCCGGCGTTGCCGGCGGAACGGGCGCTGAGCCTGACGCAGAGTGATCAGCTTGACCTGAGCGGCCTGAACGAAGAGCAGGTGGCGCTGATCAAACGCCAGCATGCCGACGGGATGGTTGCGCTCCAGGTCAAGGCCGCCGAGATGAAGCTCGACGTCTCCGCCCTTGATGCGGCGCTCACGTCCTTTACCGACCAGACCGCCAAAGCGAGTCAGGCTGGGGCCCATGCCACCATCCAGCATTCCCAGACCAGTGCGCTGGGGCGGACGGAAGTGGTGATCGGCAATACTGAACGCGCCGCTGCCGGCCGTTTCTCCGGGCTGAAGGATCTGCTTCAGCGGTACATTCTGTGGATTGTCGGCGCGGTCTCTCTGGTGGTGATCGTCTCCACCACGGTGATGGGGCGCTAAGAGATGTTCCGGCGCGATATCGTCTTGCGCCGGCCTCAGGATGCTGCCCGTGAAGTGGTGCGTTTCCGCGCCGCGCTCGGTCGGTCTGGGCTGCCTCAGGTCACTGTGGCTCTGCTAGGCGAGCAGGTGGAAAGCACCCTCGCCCAGTTTCAGGAGCAGATGCAACTCCCCCACCTCAAGAAGATCGTTGCCGACCGGCTGATGGAGGGGGATGGTTATCGGGTCTCGATCGAGATCAGGCTCGGTCGCGAAGGATTGATCGCGAAGCTCTGGCGCATGTTGCGGGGGGGATGATGGCTCTGGCTCGTCGCCATATCCAGGAAGCCCACGAGTTCTCTCGGGATTTCGAGGGGCTCGATGCTGATGTCAAAGCCTATTTTTTTTCGCTTGACCGGGATCAACTCGATCATCTGCTGAAGGAATATGGCAAGCGTTACTCTCCCCAGGCCGAGAGTTATGCCCGCCAGACCTTGCCGAAGTGGCAGGCCGGTTCGGCTCGGATGTCCGGCACGGTGATCAAGCGTCTGTTTGATCTCTTGCCGCCGTTAATGCCCTTGCCGATGAAGTTCCAGCTCGCCGAGCGGATCTGGCTGCATTTTGGGCCGTCGTCGCGTCATGAATATATCGTCGGACCGAATGCTGATGTCGATGATCTGATCGAGATGGTCTGTGCCAAGCTCGATCAGGAAGTGGTGCCTTACGAAATGGAGGATGCGGTTCCGCACCGGATCCACTGGTTGTCGTCGGGTGATGTCAAGGTTAAGGAAAAGCTGCTCAATCATTCCCGTCAGGTCCAGAAGGCCCTGGCCAAGGAAAAATTGTCGCTTGAAGTGCCGGTATTGCAGCGTCAGGTGCGGGAACATCCTGATGTCACTTTGCTGGCCCGCACCGAATTGAAGATCAACAAGCATACTGTGGTCATCTCGGTTGATCGCAGTTTGAACCGCAAGGTCAATGAGAAGATCGCCGAACAGATCATCACCCGAGATGGTCAGAGAAAGTGGCTCTTCCTGTTGATCGGGACGGTGGTGGTTTCGTTCGTGCTGTCGCGTCTGCCGATTTGGTCGGCGCTGGTCGAACTGGGCAGCCGGCTCCGTCTGCTGCTGTTCTAGCGGGGCTGCCGCCCCGCGCCCCGCCTGGAGGCTGGCGCCTCCAGACCTCTCCCTTTTTTATCTAAAAAAAGGGGGCCGGGGCACTGTCCGTCTGGTTCAGAGAGGAAGCCTGCTTGCCCTGGAGTCATGCTGGTGACAGCGGGACAAATCCAGGGTAAAGCATCCACGCTCCCGCGCCGGGGAGCCGCCGCCGGCGCGGGGCCGGCTTGTCTGGAGCCAGCCCGCGCGGCATAATCGCCGCCGGCTCGGAAAGACAGGGTCAGGAGTATTTGAATGTCTGAGGCAACGGGACGGGAATTGCAAAGCGTCGAGCCGGTGACGAGCAATCTCCCGGCCGAACGTGCCCTCAATCTCGGGCAACACGACATGCTCGATCTGAGCGGGATGAACGACGCCCAGATCGCCGATATCAAGCGTCAGCATGCCAATGGCATGGTTGCGGTTCAGGTCAAGGCGGCCGAGATGAAGCTCGATGTCACCGCTCTGGATGCCGCCCTCACTTCTTTTACCGATCAGACCGCCAAAGCGAGTCAGGCCGGGGCTCACGCCACGATCCAGCATTCTCAAAGCAGCTCGATCGGCAAGACCGAGGTGGTGATCGGCAATACCGACCGGGCCGCTGCCGGCAAGATCAACACCTCTTCCGGCGGCCACATGAAGATCCTGATCGTGGTCGGAGTGGTCGCGGTGGCGGTGGTGATTCTGGTCAGCCTGTTCCGCGGCCATCCCTGAGTCACGATCCGGGCGACGGCGGGCCGGAAGCGGCGCCGCTGTCGCCGGCGCAGGCCGGAGACGGCCGCTTCTTCCGACGCGGGCGTCAGTGTATAAGGGCGCCGCGTTTCAGTCCGGGGGACCTCATGCCTTATACCGCCGATATCAGCCGTACCACACCGACCTGCTTCCTGTTCGTAATCGACCAGTCCGGTTCGATGGACGAGATTCTGGATTCGGGCGAGTCGAAGGCGGAATTCGTCGCCAATGTACTCAACAAAACCTTGTATCAACTGGTGATTCGCAGCACACGAGTTGATGGGGTTCGGAATTACTTCGATGTCGGCGTGCTTGCCTATGGCGGCGCCGGGGTCGGCAGCGGCTTCCGGGGCGCGCTGGCCGGGGGGATTATTCATCCTCTGTCGGAGATCGAGGCCAACGTGCTGCGGGTTGACGAGAAGACCAAGAAAGTCAGCGATGGTGCCGGCGGTCTGGTCGAGGTCTCGGTCAAATTCCCGGTCTGGTTCGAGCCGGTCAATCAGGGTGGCACCCCGATGTGCGAGGCGCTGCACAAGGCGGCCGAAGTGTTGGTGGCGTGGTGCGATACCCACCCCACGTCCTATCCGCCGACGATCATCCACGTTACCGACGGCCAATCGACCGATGGCGATCCGTCGCGCATCGCGGATTCGTTGCAGCAGATTGCCACCCAGGATGGAACCGCATTGCTGTTCAACCTGCATATCGATCGGACCAGCGGGTCGTCGGTGCTGTTCCCGGCCACCGAACGCGGCCTGCCGGATTCCTATTCGAAGATGCTGTATCGGATGTCGAGCGTCTTCCCGCCGCATCTGGTGGCCGCCGCTCAGGCCAAGAACCATAAGGTTGAAGCCGACTCGCGCTTCTTCGGTTATAAAGCCAATATTGAAGAGATCGTTGATTTCTTCGAGATTGGGACCCAGGCTGCCAATCTGCGCTAGGAACCGCCGGCTGCTCCCGGTTCAGACGACCGACCGGGAGCAGACCGCCCGAGGGCGAAGGGTGGAACGGCATGACCGCCAGCGGGCGGTGAGGAGGGCCTGATGCGGCCGTTGTTCGAGGCTCAGG
>Ga0209373_10001653_pt1 | contig 25102 bp, 18 predicted proteins | sample Higcelweek5metaG_FD_187173 | JGI IMG/M metagenome (GOLD analysis project Ga0209373, IMG submission 187173) | Freshwater pond sediment microbial communities from the University of Edinburgh, under environmental carbon perturbations - High... | ecosystem: Environmental > Aquatic > Freshwater >... | reverse complement strand
GTCTCAAAGAAGCTAAGGATATGGTTGATGCAGCTCCTCAGACAGTCAAAGAAGGTGTCAAAAAGGAAGATGCAGAAGCTATCAAAGCAAAATTTGAAGAAGCAGGTGCAACTGTTGAATTACAATAGTTCTACAGAATTAGATCGTAAGAGGAGCCATAGCAATATGGCTCTTTTTTTTATTATCTATTAACCTTTAGTGAATTCTCTTCCATTTTTGCAAGAATTAAAGCTTTCAACTGCATTGCGTTCTCCAGACCCAATCCGTCAATATGTGCGGCTTCCCCAGACGTAGCAGTCGCACTAGAGATATGTAAATCATATATTTTTAATGCTCTATCAACGAAATCTTGATCTAAATATACATCTTGTAATTTCTCATATGGTATAGATATCTCAGAGGGAGTTATGGGATTTTTACGTATAACTAGTACATTTTCTGTTAAGTCATAAAAATATGTTTTGAAATACCAATATTGGTACAACACATCAAGTCCCACCATGACTATAGCCAAAATAACAAGAGAAATCCCAATCCCTGAGAAAAGCATCACTGCACTTTCAGAGACAAGCGCAGAGAAGGTTGCATGAAAAGCAATCTTAAAAACTGAAGGAAGTAACAACAAGGATAGCAAGATGATAACCACTGCAAATATTGTACTAATAGATTTTTTAAGAATTTTTTTCTTACTCAGTGGGTATTGTTCTCGCGTTGTTGGGAGTAGTTTAGTCATAGTAAAAAAATATATATAACAAATTATACTTTCTTAATAATACACCCTCATAGAATTATTTACGAAAAGATTAACTCCCATCGACAAATACACCCTAAATTAAGTATAATCTAACCAGAATCTGCCTTAATTTAATACATAAATATTTCAATGACCTATACACCTTTTACGCAATGGATGATTACTGCCGGAGTACCTCAACAGATCTTGGAATTACTTTTAGCTGTAATGGTTGTAGCTACCATTGTAAGTGTAGCAAGATATATAATTGGTTCTAAAACATATGGGATATATGCACCAATAATACTGGCGATAGCATACTCATACACAGGATTAAAATATGGATTAGCAATAACCCTAATCGTAATACTAACTACCCTACTCTCATATACAATCCTAGGAAGAATACGTATGCACTACATAGCTAGAATTGCGGTAAATTACTGCTTGTTAGCCATCATGTTGGTCGTATTCTTCATTGTTGTAGGCCACTTCGGCCTAGGGCTTGAGAATATGCCATATATATCTGGTTTAGCTGTAATCTCCATAGCTGCACTATCAGATTTCTTCATAAAGCAATATGTAAAAAAGTCATTTAAAACATCAGTCCTGATCCTTCTCAGCACAGTCCTCATCGCTACACTCGGTTGGTTCATCATAACCCGAGATGTCATATCTGCCTACCTCTTAAACAATCTTTGGGTTGTGCCTATTTTCATAATTTTTAATATTCTAATTGGACAATTTACAGGACTAAGGATTAAGGATCTTTTCAGATTTAAATCAATTATCCAAAACAAAGACAATGTTCAGAAATAGAATAAAGGATGTACTAGGATTGAACAGAAGAAATCAAGAGTATGTTCGACCGTACAATCATCCTAAAGCTAAAGCTCTAGCAGATAACAAAATAGCTACAAAAAAGCTTCTAGCCAAAGAAAATATCAATACATCCGAGGTATACAAACTAATTAGGAATCGGAAACAGTTGGCCTTTCTAGATTGGGAATCGCTTCCTAAAAGCTTCGTCATAAAGCCCAATCAGGGCACAGGAGGAAACGGAATCCTCGTACTTTATGGGCGAAAGAAAGGAGAATTGGCATGGATTAGACCAGGTGGGGAAGTTCTAACCAAGAAAGACTTAGTCCTGCATATCGAGAACATCCTTGAAGGAAGATTTTCCATGGGTGAGAGAAGTGACATCGCCATAATTGAAGAACGTGTTCGAACTGATCCATTCCTCAAACAATATTCATACAAAGGAGTTCCAGATCTCAGAATCATATGCTTTAACCTCGTCCCCATAATGGCAATGATGAGAATTCCTACCAAAAGGTCCAATGGTACAGCAAACCTACATTCAGGTGCCATATGTACTGGTATAGACATTGGTACGGGTATAACCACCTACTCTATGCATATGAACAACAAATCTTTCTTTAGTGATACCTACGAGATGATCGATTCTACACAGGATTTGAAGATAAATAAGAAACTATCTGGAGTTCAAATCCCTAACTGGAATACAATCCTAGACATAGCTGTCAGATGTCAGAAAGCCAGTAAATTAGGCTATGTAGGTGTAGATATTGCGCTAGATGCAGATAAAGGACCAATTGTTTTCGAACTTAATGCGAGACCTGGGTTAGGTATACAAGTTGCCAACCAAGCTGGACTTAGATGGAGATTAGAAAAAGTAAAAGGTTTGGAAGTAAAGAGTATAAAGCATGGAATTAGAGTAGCCAAAAACCTCTTTGGTGGTGAAATTGAAGATAGTATAGAAGCGATCAGCGGACGAAAGGTTATAAATATTAATGAGAAAGTTACCCTCTACTACAAATCATACAAAGAGGGCAGTAAAAATGAGAACAAAGATCGTGAGGTTACTACTGCATTCGTAGATACAGGAATGATAACATCCCGTATATCCCGAAGCTATGTATCTCGAATTGGATACTTTGAGACCATGAGACAGTTTGATTTTCTCAAATGTCCTAAAACTTTCCCTACTTTTAAGGATGCCCAAGACTACATTGATGAATATAGCAAGAATAGCTCGAGTGATGGATATATAATTCGTTTGGCAAAGATATTTGAAGATGGGAAAATAGTTGTGAGACCTGTTATCATAGTAAAGATAAAGATCTCTGGAGAGGTTAGAGATCTTGAAATGATTGTAACCGAAGATACGACCCACTCCGTCACACTTGGACGAAGTGATCTAAAAGACTATTTAATTGACACAAGTAAAACATTTAAATAATGAAAACATACGAAGAATATTTAAAAGAGTCTGGTAATGTACATCTAGCCTACTATGTTGAAGCTGCTGATATTCTCGGTATTAAATACACCATTATTCAAAACTCCACTGCTAAGTTTGAGGTAGGAGATAGGCATTGGTTCATAATTAACACTGTCACACCATTAACCTCTTCCCCTAGTGCTACAATTTCCAAGCGAAAGAATCTTACCAATATAATTCTAAGTTCATATGGAATAGATGTTCCCAAACAAGAGGGATTAACTAGTCCTATTGATGCCATAAAATTCTTTCATAAATATAAGAATATTGTCATAAAACCTGTACAACAGCTTGGTGGAAAAGGCATTACCCTACTCCCGGAGACAGAGGAACAGGTTATAGCTTCTTTCAACGCTGCAGTTGAAAAAGATAGGTCGAAGGGAAATGTAAAAGTATTAGGCGAAGAGTTCATCAAAGGTGAGAACTATCGTTTCTTAGTAGTTGGAGAAAGTGTTGTTGGAATAGTCTGGAGGAAGGCGCCAGTAGTTATCGGCAATAGTAGGAACACTATAAGAGAACTAATAGATGCCAAAAATAAGGAACGAAATCTTCTTGTTTTAATGCCTATTCCCATAGATTCAGAGGTGGAAACTAGATTAAAAAATGCGAACCTCACATTAGATTCAATTCCAGAAGAAGGCCAAGTTATAACCCTCAGATACAACTGCAATCTAAGTACAGGCGGTACAACAGAGGAGTGTGCTTCCATCGTAGATCCATACTACAAGGAGCTCGCTGTAAAGGCCGTTAAGGCACTTGATTTAGAATTTGGGGGTGTAGATATCATTGCAGAGGATATAACCAAACCCGGGAAGTGTGGAATTAATGAAATTAACTACAATCCTGGATTAAGATTACATTACAAAGCCGGCAAGGGAGAAAAAGTTAAGGTCGCGATTCCTATTATGGAATATATTAGAGATAAGTATACAAATAAATTATAAGCCTACCATTATGAATGACATCCAAGTGCTGCAAGGTCTCAACCTAGAATCTGATATATCTGTAATTAAGATCAACGTACACAAATCCGATGCCATTGTTAGATACTTAGAGTTGTTGAAGAGCTTTCACCCCCTATTCATACATCAGTATAAATTCGAAAACGATATACTAAGTGTCCATTCTCAAATTACCTCACTTTGGAGAGAATTAGGAGAGATCATAGTGACCCTATCCGAAAGAAAGATAAGTTACGAAGAAGCAAAGAAATATACCCTTGAAGAAGTAATCAAACAAAGAGTTGCTTCTATGTCCACTATTCCGCTCATATACTTTGCTAACAAGATGGGTTATGAGGTAACGCCAACATTACTGGAAGACAAAAGAATTAAATACAACGCAGGACCAAATAGAATATATACTTTAGGCGTTGGGAAAGACTCACAGATAATATATTCCATCTCTTCGAGTAAAGATTCTAAAGAAGCCAAAGAAATCCAGAGAGATAAATATATGACTAACCTAATGATACAACGCTTAGGGCTCCCTATTCCCAAATGGCAAATCTTAGAGAATATATCTCAGATAGAAGAAGTATGGTCTAGTTATGAGAAGCCCGTCGTCATCAAGCCTACTGGCTTAACTGGAGGACATGGTGTTGTTGTGGGAATAGATACATTAGACAAGGCAAAAGATGCCTTTAAGTTTGCCACCGAAGCTACCCATGATCGAGTAAGAGAAGAATGGCAGCAAAAGATTATGATTCAAGAACAGATCAGTGGAGAAGATTACAGGCTCCTCGTTATAAACGGTCATCTAGAAATCGCTACTAAACGTATTCCTGCTTTCATTGTGGGAGATGGAAAGCATACAATAAAAGAACTCATAGAAATTACAAATACAGATCCTCGAAGAGATGTAACCAATCCAACACATACCTTAAAACCAATAAAGATCGATGAACCTCTAAAATCATATATCAAAGACCAAGGATTAACTCTTACCTCAATCCCAAAGAAAGATAAGAAAATCGATGTTAGAAAAGTAGCAAGTATGAGCCAAGGTGGAATAACTGAAGACTTTACAGACAAGGTAAGTCCAGAGATAAAAGCAATTGTCGAAAGCATTGCTACCTCTATTCATGCTTTTACTCTAGGGGTCGATGTCATGTGCAAAGATCTTTCTAAACCACTTACCAAGGATAACGGTGCAATACTAGAAGTTAATACTATGCCAGAAGCTTACCTAAACACCTATCCAGTTATTGGTCAATCTAGAGAATACGTATTCGAAAAATACATAAAAGCTCTCTTAGAAGGCAATAACACAAAGCAGATAGTACTCGTAGGCAATAGTACAGAAGATGTCCCTACTCTTCTTCGAAAGAAATCATTCTTTGGATCATATCTAAAATCCACTGATGTGGTTGGAGAGTACAAAGATGGAGAGATTAGAATCAATGGATTGGATATAAATAAAGGCCTAGAGAAATGGAAAGCGGTAGAAGGCCTTAAGGTAAACGCTTCTTTAGACGCAATGATCATACATCATAGAAATGTAGAAGACGTTAAAGAAACAGGGCTAGGATTCAATAGAATAGATCTTCTAATGGTAGAATCTAAGTATCTGGAAGATAGAGAATTCAAAAAAGCTATCAGAAGATACAAAATAAAAGGTTTAATATCTAAAATAAAGAAATTCTAGTATGAAATACCTCATCATAGATAAAAGACAGCGTGTAGAAGTGGCCACAATGGGTGAAATACCTACAGGATCAGCTAGATTAGTAGAAGAATTAGATAAAAAGAATATTCCACATGATTTTGCATACAACGATGAGATAGAATTCTTGTTTCATAATGGTTCCACGGTTATTAAGGCTGCTGGGCATGATATAACCGAGTACAGCAACGTCATTTTCAGAGGGCACTCATTAGACGACGAACGCGAGTATCAATACAAGCGATTCATCATAGACTACGTTGAGCAATATAATAGGGACAACCCAGAAAAAAAAGTGATCATTCAGAATTCTAAGGCAATAAAAAATCTCCCATATTACAATAAGGTAGCCTTCGCAATGCTATGTTCAAAGAATAACCTCCCCTACTTTAATACATATTTCCATACCAACGGTGAATATTTAAAGGAGAGAGATATGTTAAAAGAATTCCCATTAATTATCAAAGAATACTCAGGAGCAAATAGAACAGAAATGATTGATGGTAAAGAAAAAATTAAAAAGAATGTGTTTAAATTAGAAAAAGAAGAGGATTACAAGCAAGAGAACCTCGATGGACAAGATCTTTCACACTTCTTCATACAGGAGTTCTCAGATGCCGGAGAGGATTACAGAATATTTGTTAAATTAGGTAAGGTTGTAGCTGGATGGAAAAGAAAGGCTGTTAATGGCTTTATGACTGTAAGTAAGGGTGAATATGAGATGTACAATACCCCAAACGAGGAGATTACTAAGATTGCCGAAAAGATGGCTTTGGTATTAGAGGCTGACTTCATGGCCGTAGACTTTATGTACATGAATGGGAAGGCATGTATACAAGAGATAAGCTTACATCCAGGATATAAAGCATATGAGACTAAGATTGAGGGAGAACCTGTTAATATAGCTGAGGCTATTATTACTGCTTTTTAAGTCCTAGTTTCTCAAACATATTATTACTCTCTCCATTATGATCATGTATGGCTTGTGCCTTGTATATTGGTAATGTAAATATAAATTTACTACCTTTACCTACTTCACTCTCTACATGTATATCACCACCCATCTTACGTATGAGGTTGAAGGTCACGAAGAGCCCTAGACCGGTACCACCAGGTCTAACAATGCCAATTGGGTCATTATTACTAGAATCGATGTAATTCCCAGCCCTGTAGAACTTCTGACCAAGCTTAGGAAGATCCTCTGCACTAATACCGTTACCTGTATCTATGACAGATATCTCTACAAAATTCTCATCATACCTATTCTCAATGGTTACACTCCCCTTGTCTGTATATTTAACTGCATTACTAATTATGTTGTTTAGTATCTCCACTACCCTAGCCTTATCTGCATATACATTAGGAGTTTCAGGTTTGGTGTTATTAATTATTGGGAGATTCTTTTCATTAGCATCTTTCTCATTACCATGTATAGCCATCTCTATCTCACTCTTTATATCTATCTCTTCTGGATCTATGACAATCTTGTTTCCTTCTAATTTAGCACTACTAAGTAATGTATTTATTAGTTTTATTTCATTCTCTACTGCCATTTTAATTCTATCTACATACCTCTTGTACGCTTCTGGGTCACTATCTATATCCTCTGTAAACTTCTCCAAGAGCTGTGCATTGAGCTTAACTATTGTAGCTGGTGTTCTTAATTCATGACCCATGATATCTATCATGTCATTTTCTTTCTTACGTGCTTCTTGGAGTTCTGTAATCTTTACTTGCAATTCCCTGGTCTGAATATCTACCTTTTCTTGAAGTGTAGAGTTTAAAGATTGTAATTGCTTATACAAAAGGGCCTTATTAACAGAGATATGGAATTGACCATATATACGATCTAAAAGATTCAGTTCATCAACCTTATACAACTTTCTATCAGGCAGATCCCGCAAAAATAGAACTCCTATCAATTCATTTCCCGAAACAATCGGATATATAATCTGAATCTCTGATAATTCCAACAGATAAAGCAAATTTGAGAACTCCCTATACTTCAAGGCATCTCTATTACTTAAATACTCTAGTTCTGATCTTAATAACGGTCTAAATCTGTTTTCTTCTGGACCAGTAGTATTCCAATAAACTGGTATTTCTGCAAAGATCTTGTTTAAATTCTCAATCTTCCAATCACCTTTTGTAAAAAAATATGATTTAATATTTACAGAGTCATAAAGGTAAACCTGGGCATTCCTCGCAGAGGTATTCTGACATATATACGTTATTGTCTTGTCACATATACTAGCAAGCTCTTGTTCGAAATTTAATAATCTTATAAACCCTTCACCTTTATTCCTCAACATCTGTTTTTCTGACAAGAATATATTAGCAACAGAATCAATGACTAATTTGAATAGCAAACTAATACAAAAGGCTATTATATAGAAAAAAATCTGTGGGATAGGTAATTGCTTAAAAAACGGAAAAACATATTCTAAAGCGGCTACCATTATTATTGAAGGAAGAATATATAATGAAAATGTTCTTAGAAGACCACGGATTATCTTACTAACTCTCTGGAATCTCGTTTGTGTCAAACCATAAGAGATAATAAGATTGGCGACAGAAAAAACAACTGGGCCAAACCATATATATTCATAAATACCAAAATATGGTGCAATTATATTTGCTGGAAAAGATCCAACAACTGTAAGAAGATTTCCAATAATTAAGTATTTCTGTTGTTCTCTTTCGATAAAGGAAAGTTCTTTATATCCCTTCAATGTCTTGTAGACATTTACCGAAAATACAATCGTCAACCACACCATCCAAATTAAATATGCGTCTCCTACTTTTATATAATTATTCCCTTCTAGAATAATTTGTACTATGAAATTATTTGTAAAAAATATTTCATACAAAAGAAAAAGAAAACCTCCAGCAACAAAGATGCTAAATAGTAGGTTTGATCTCCTTTTTCGAAGATAATATGTTGAAAATATGAAGTGGAAAAGCCCAATTAATATTGATGCAAAGTATATAATTTCTGCCCAAAAATGTGCTATCACCAAATTCTCAGTTATCAGGAAAGAAACTGTGGACAATGCCCATACAGGGCCAGCAATTACTCCTAATATTCCCAAGAAGAAATAAGCTTTATTTTTAGGCTCTTTCAAGAAAGTAATTAGTGGGCCAATCAAGGAGGTAAATCCCAGGATAACGACAAACAAATATAATGTGTTATTCCATATCATTTCTTGGTGGCAGTTTTAATTCAAAAAATCTAGTTAAACTCTTCTGTTGTTGTTCGTAGGTTGGATAATAGATTCCGGTAATACCCGTAAGCTCTAATGCTTTTGTACCCGTTTTTCTAATATCCTGCGCTATCTTAGGAGCAAGCTTCTTAGTTATAGCGCCTGCTTTTTTTGCTCCCATAAGATAATCCCAGAAGATTTTAAACCCTAATTTTTTTCTAACATCTCCCAAAAGTTCATACTGCATGGTAGAAGAGGGAGAAAAGAGTTGTTTTATAAATAAAATTCCATCTTTCTCTTTCACGCTATATTCCTCATCACCTAGTTTCGGTTCTTTCTTTCTTGATAATATGGCTCCCAACATACTCAATGTAGAAAGGTCAACTTGAATGCCAGGATCCAACGTACAATCCTGGAAAAGCCCTCCGGGCTTTACTCTTTTGAGCATTTCTTCAACAACATCAAGATGAGATTTTTCATCAAAATAATTTATCCCATTGTCAGAGTACACCATATGATATGTATCCTCGCCTTTTTGAATAGACTCAAGCGCTGTTTCAAAATATATTGTCACTCCATCAAAATTTTTCTCTTCTTTACCACTTTCAAGTACAATACGCGTTGGGATCCCTCGAAGAGTTAACAATGTAGCAGCACAAATTACAGATTGGAGTGAATTATCAGCAGTATGGAATTCCACTTTCTTTCCTGTTTCCCTAAGAGCCTCATACATTAATGCTGTTGTTATTCCAGCACCTGTGCACAGCTCTTTTACTTTTATTGTTTGTTCATTAGAGAAAGACTCGTTCATGTGATCTCTTGCCCTTGGTGCCATAATTCGTTCTAATCGGTATGATTCGTACGCCAAAAGTTTATTTAAGATCCCTTCTATATCGGATTCCTCCCAATGCATTGACCTTTGTGATTTATCATCTAAACCCTTTGAAAAAAGTGTAGTCGTTTCTTTAAGGATATTGGGAATAAGTTTCTCCGACATTATTTTAATAGTGTTAGGAGCAAAAACAAAAGGATTTTCCTTGTTCATATATTTCCATTCTTCATATCCTGCATAATTTTCATGCACCGCCATGAATACTGGGACAAAAGCATTTTGAGCATCTCTTATTTCGGCTGTTGCTTCTACTGGAATTTTTATTAATAGACCGTACTCATCAGAACCTAGCATCTTCAAATCTAGATCGTTAGGATCTTGTAGGCTTGTTGTACTCGAATTCTCTTTTTCTTGAGGTATTTTGGAAAGATAACTTGTGAGTAAGGTATCGGGATCTTCCTTTTCCGCTCCTTGGTTAGAAACGTCTGGATTCAATATCGTTTCTGTAATCTCGTGATTCTCCGTTTCTGCAACACCTGCGAGTTCACTAGTTATTATTGGATTAGTAGTATCACCCTTGTCAGAAGCGAGATCTGGTATAAAATCTTTATTGTCCATCTCTTGTTTGTATTATATTATATGTTTAATATGATAGCACAAACAATCTTTGATTATTATATCCCCGCCTTTTCAAATATCTCTAACCATTTTTCTTTTGTAGGAACGTTATTAGGCATAGGTAATAACCCATCCTCTACCCATTCACACTGTTTAAATGTAATTTTTCCGGCATACAATTGGTTATACAACATAGGATTCTCTTCCAATTTCTTCTTAACTTTTCTAAATCCTCTAAAATATGCAATATCCTTAGAATAAATCCCCCTATCATGCGTATCACCCAATCCACGCTTTACACGATATGTAACATCAAACGCAGAATATTTGGGTAAAACAGCTAACAAAACATTGTAAAGCTCTCTGAAAGAAAGATCTTCTCCTAAATATATAGCCCATGTCAAAGCAGCCTTGTTCTTCAACCACTTGTCTGTAAGAAGACCTATATTACTCTCATTCCATGTAGCCAACCCCTCTTCAATATCCAAATATTCAGGAAGATTGGCATTACTTAAAGCATCAAACCCACACTTAAGCCCATTATGAGCTCTCAACGCGTGAGTACCAACCTCATGAACCAAAGTCTTTCTTAATTTGAATTTTGTTCTCTCAATATTTGCATCTACTAATATCTCTTTCCTCTTTATACCCAACTTAACCCCATTCTTTGCAATATTTATCGACTTGTTAACAGTCCATCCATCCAAACCCAATTCCTCAAACACAATGTTGAAAACCTTAACAATATCATCATAGTAAAGAATTTCTCCCTTCTTGATAGTATCTTCCTTTACAACATTGTAGCTATCCAATTTCCCTCTTAATACTCTAGCTGCATTCCTAAACAACTTGTCACTAGGTTTACCATATCTATGCACAGAAATATCTGTAACCTCTTCATTGTTTCCAACCGCATACATAAGGTCACTAGCCTCTTTTTTGGAATCTATTAACTGAAGGTAGAAATCCGAGATACGAGGATCAACATCAACAATCTCTTTAACCGAGGAGAGCTTTTTTAATATCTCCTTGTTATTATTCTTAACAATCCTGTACTCAAATATCGGATTATATGTCTCACTGTTAAAAAATTTCTTCTTCTCTGCTTCTAGATTGGTAGGTGTAAATACTAATGCTGTAGGTATCCTTAAATCACCCAGGAGTTTTGTAACTTCATCTAGCGTTAACGTCTTCTTTTTTCTACTGAATATTTCCATGGGATATATTATATATGTTCAAGAAGATTAAAACTATCTCCTAAAATCTCTGTTAAATGAGAACTTTCTGGTACCCTCCTCTATGAGGTCGAGTGCAATACCCGTACCCTTAACTACGCAGAAAAGTGGATCATCAGCAACATGTGCGGGCACTCCTGTGGCACGAGAGAAGAGTTTGTCTAGATTTCTTAATAATGCAGTACCACCACTCATGACCATTCCGCGATCTATGATATCCGCAGAGAGTTCAGGTGGGGTCTTTTCAAGCACCATCTGTATGCTTTTGATTATATTTCTTAAAGGCCACTCAACTGCTTTGGCAATGTCGTTAGAATCTACAACTATGGATTTTGGCATACCGGCTCCCACATCTCTTCCTCTTACCTCCATCTGTCTTGGATCTTTAACCTCCAATGCAGAACCTATCTTAATCTTGATCTTCTCCGCGGTTTGTTCTCCAATTAATAGGCCTTTCTTTTTTCGCATGTAGGATATGATCGCTTCGTTTATAGCGTCACCTGCTACACGTAGGGATTCATATTCTACTACACCATCAAGCGAGATAACGGCGACTTCAGTAGTACCACCACCCATGTTTATAATCATGTTGCCAGATGATGTATTTATTGGCATCTCTGCACCCAATGCCGCAAGTAATGGCTCTGGAAGAAGAGTAACATTTCTTGCCCCTACTGCATTAGCAGCTTTTAATACAGCTCTTTCCTCTACAGAGGTAATTCCCGCTGGCACACTAATCACTACATCAGGTTTGAAGAATCTCCCTTTCCCAAGTGCTTTGTCGAAGAAATATCTAAGCAAAGCTTCAGTTACTCTAGAATCTGCAATAACCCCGTTACGAAGTGGTCGCTTGGCTACAATATTGTCAGGGGTCTTACCAATCATCTCTTTAGCTTCTAATCCTACAGCTATGACTGTAAAGTTGTTTACATCTATAGCTACAACAGTTGGTTCGGTTAAGACAATACCTTCCCCTTGTACAAATACAACTGAGTTAGCTGTTCCTAGGTCTATACCTAATTTCTTTACAAACATATGAATTAGTTTTCACTACTACAAGTTATCTATTATCAATCTAAAACTTCAACTTCATTGCCGCTTTCATTTCATCTGCAATTCCTTTTGCAATACCGGCTACCTTAATACTTCCTTCTAATGCTTTCTTCATCAATTCATCTTTCATACCTTCGGCCTCTCTTCTTCTTTCTCTGATTGGAGTTAAAAATTCATTCATAACTTCAAAAAGTCTCTCCTTAACCTCCACATCCTTTATAGTTCCATTTCGATATCTCTCCTTCATAGCTTCAACTTCTTCCACATTCTTGTCGAACAAATCTAAATATGTAAATGCGATATTACCCTCTATCTTACCTGGATCAGTTGCATGAATTCTTGCAGGATCTGTATATACCTTAAATACCTTCTTTCTTAGCTCCTCTTCGCTGTCGGCTAAATATATTCCATTATTCAAACTCTTTCCCATCTTTGCATTTCCATCAATTCCAGGCACATTAGCCTCAACACCAAACAATGCTTGAGGTTGATGTAATAGGTCTGTCTTGTATGTACTGTTAAACTTCCTAGCCAATACTCTTGTGTCTTCAATCATAGGAGCCTGATCTTTGCCTACAGGAACCAAATCTGCGTTAACACACAAGATATCTGCCGCTTGGTGTATAGGGTAAATGAAGAAGCCCAGAGGAGTAGAAACTTCAATCCCCTTTTGGGCCATCTCGGTTTTAATCGTAGGATTATGTTGTATCTGTTGAACAGTAGCAAAATTGGCAAGGTATATGAATATCTCATGTATGGCGGGAACTTCACTCTGTATGAATATTGTCGCTTTGTTGAAGTCAATTCCAGCAGCATAATAATCGCAAAGTAATTCCTCTATATTCTCCCTAACCTTTTCAGGATTATCAAAGTTATCTGTTAAAGCTTGTACATTTGCTATCTCTATATACTCTTCATATTCATCTTGTAATTTCGCCCTACTTTGTAAAGACCCAAAATAGTGGCCTATGTGTAACTGCCCTGTAGGTCTGTCCCCCGTTAAAATTCTTTTCTTTACTTCCATAGTTTACATTCTAACAAACTTTACACCCATTATGCTATACTCTTGGCATGAAAACGTCTCCCAAGACCAAATTTGAATCACACGTTGGCTCAATTCTCTACCCCATATTATATACCCTTATCCTTTTTTTAGTGGCTTCTGCCATATATTTCTACGCTAACGGATATAGATTTGATATATTCAAAAAAGAGCTTTCACAAGCAGGAGTTATAACTATTGAAAGTTCTCCCGCAGGAGCTGATATATATGTAGATGAGAAACTTCTTGGCAAAACTCCTAAAAGTGTTAGCGTAAAAATTGGCATATATCATGTTACAGTCAAAAAAGATGGTTACTACAACTGGGAGAAAGATATCGAAATTCTAGAAGGGAAATCAACGCCCATATTCCCATGGTTAATCAAGCAAGAACCTAAACATACAACACTCTGGAATTCTACCGGTACTATTGAAAAGACCTGGATCAATGAAAACAATAACCATCTACTCTTTCTTACGCAAGAAGAAGCTGGATATACGCTATGGGAGTATACCTTGAATCCTGCATTGTGGGATTTCTCAACCAATCCATCAGAGATATTGAAATTAGATAGTAAGGATATAGATATAATTCCATCTCCTAGTGGAGCGCAAGCGCTCTTAAAAATTAACACCGAAACTACAAGCCGTTACTATATTCTAAACACACAGATCCTTTCCCAATTCTCAAGCTTAAAGTCATTGAGTATAGACGCAACAAAAACTTACGAAATATCGTGGTCAAATGATAATAACTATCTTCTTTTGGACTCAACCGCGGGTGTTTATTCATACGATATAAAACTAAATCAGGTTACAACACTATTAGAAAAGACTCCTTCACAGACATACGTGTGGACAACAGACGAACAAGGATTCTTCTATATTGTAGAGCCTGCTAATTCTGATCTCGCCAATGTTTACAGCTATAATCTGAAGCAGATGAACTTGAATGGAATTAATGACAAATACATTATAAACAACTTCTATTTTTACAAATCTGACGAATATCTAGCACAATACAGAACCAACGGATTTACCTACTCTGAATTCACCTCCTCTCCAGAGAGTACTTTCTCAGCAGGTGAAATTACAGACATCAATGTAAATCAGCAAGCACAAGGCGTATATATTCAGACCTCCCTTGCTACCTACTGGTTCAATATACAAAGTCAAAAATTCATGATGATTTCCGCCTATCCTGCCGAATTCGTAGCCTTCAATCAAGATCATGAGAGATTAATATTTAAAGACGAAACTCAAATTGGCGTATTCACCTTTGATAAAACCGAGGGGGATCATACCGTGGATATCGGATCAAAGACAATAAAAAATATTGCTGATATATCAGAGGTTACAAATCTAAACTGGCTTACAGATTCCCTTGACATAACCTATCTACAAGATGGCGTAATATATATTACAAACGTAGATGGAGATAACAAATCATATATTGCTAGACCGGGGAACCTACTTTCTTTCCTGATCCGAAGCTCCAACAACACCCTACTTACATTCACTAAGGATGAGGAGAATAAGCTTTCCATTACGGAGCTAGAAATTCACTAATACGCACCTGGCCGGAGTCGGACCGACAACCTACACGTTAGGAGTGTGTTGCTCTATCCAGATTGAGCTACAGGTGCACATTTACAAGCTAAGCTTAGCATAAATATATCACATTTCCAATGCAAATTCATTTTTCTATAGGATTATATATATAGCTTTCTCATGGTATAATATACGTTGCAATGAAACAAGAATATATAAAAATAAGGGGCGCAAGAGAGAATAACCTTCAGAATATATCGCTTGATATCCCCAAAAACAAATTAGTAGTCATAACCGGAGTCTCCGGTAGTGGTAAATCCTCTCTAGCTTTCGATACTCTTTATGCAGAAGGTCAAAGAAGATATGTAGAGTCTCTCTCGTCCTATGCAAGACAGTTTCTAGGCGTTATGAAGAAACCTGATGTAGATTCCATAGAAGGACTCTCCCCTGCCATCTCAATCGATCAGAAGACCGCAGGATCCAATCCTAGATCTACTGTCGGAACAATCACAGAGATATATAGTTACCTTCGATTACTGTATGGAAATATTGGCATCGCCCACTGTCCCAATTGCCATACACCAGTTGAAGCTCAAACCATCCAAGAAATAACACAAAAAGTACTCGATCATATCAAAGGTTCTACCAAGAAGTTCCAAGTGGTTTCACCATTGATAAAGAACCGTAAGGGCGAGTTTTCTTCCCTCTTTGAGAAGTTGCTAGCACGAGGGTTTCTCAGAATAATCGTTGATGGTAATACATATATGCTCGATGATATTGAAAATATTAAGCTTGATGAGAACAAAAAACACGATTTAGACCTCGTAATAGACCGATTAGATGGCAAGAGCGTAGAACCAAAACGTCTAACAGACGCCATAGAGCTCGCAGTAGCTCAATCAAAAGGTGAAGTTAAGGTATTAATAGAAGGTGAAGAGCCCCTATTCTTCTCCGAAAACAACACCTGTCCAACTTGTGGCATATCATATCCTAAAATAGTCCCAGCTAGCTTCTCATTTAATGCTCCAGAAGGCGCATGTCCAAAGTGCGCAGGATTGGGAATACTTAAGGAATTGGATATAAACCTACTCTACAACCCGAATTTAACCATATCAGAAGGTGGAATCTTTCCATGGAGCAATAGAACAAGCAAGGACTCATGGACATTAAAGATCCTACAAAGTGTAGCTGTAGAACATCATTTTGATCTTAAGACACCAATTAAGAAGTATTCTCCCGAGATATTCGACCTCATCTTCCATGGAAAAGGTGCAAAAGAGACATATACCATCCAATATACCAATAGATTTGGTAGAACTAAGATCTATGATGCAGAATATGAAGGTGTAATTAATGAATTAAATAGAAGATACAAAGAAACCTCTTCAGATTACTCAAGATTAGAAACAGAAAAGTACATGGTAGAAAGGATTTGCGATGCATGTAACGGTAAACGATTAAAACCATACACCCTAGCCGTAACTATTAATGAAAAGAATATAGATGAGATAACCAATACTCCAATTAATGAGCTAATAAAATTCTTTGGTTCAATTGAACTAAAAGGTAACAAAGCGGAGATAGCAAAGCCAATTATTAAGGAAGTTCTCTCAAGATTGAACTTCTTAACCAATGTTGGATTAGACTATTTAACGTTATCCAGAAAGGCTACAACCCTTTCCGGAGGTGAATCTCAAAGAATACGATTAGCATCACAAATTGGTACTGGGCTCACAGGAGTCCTTTATGTACTTGACGAACCTTCAATTGGGTTACATCAAAGAGATGTGTCAAAGTTGATAAAATCACTCGAGAACCTGCGAGATACCGGCAATTCTGTCATAGTGGTCGAGCACGACGAAGAAACTATAAGATGTGCTGACTGGGTAGTAGATATAGGCCCTAATGCAGGTAAGCACGGTGGTAAGGTAGTAGCAGAAGGGACTATAGATGATATCAAGCACAGCGCGTCGCTCACTGCTAAGTATATCAACAAAGAGCTCTCTGTCGGCCAAGACTTAAAGCGAGAGGTTAGATCTGACAAAAATGATAAGTTAAAACTCACAGGACTTGCTACTCACAACCTTAAGGATATAAATCTTGAAATCCCGTTAAACCAATTCATCTGTATAACTGGTGTTTCTGGCAGTGGTAAGTCATCATTGATAAACGATACACTCTATCCAGTACTGATGAATAAAGTTATGCATTCAAAACAACAGGAAGGATCATACAAATCGATCGAGGGAGTGGAGAAAATTAATCAGATTATTGATATCGACCAATCGCCTATAGGTCGAACGCCAAGGTCAAATCCAGCTACTTACACAGGCGTATTCACCGCAATTAGAGATATTTTTGCAAATACTAAGGAAGCAAAGGCGCGTGGATATGGAACCAATAGATTTAGTTTCAATGTTAAGGGTGGAAGATGTGAGAAATGCCAAGGTGATGGTCAAATCAAAGTTGAGATGCAATTCTTACCTGATATGTATGTAACTTGCGATGCTTGTAATGGAAAAAGATATAACGAAGAGGCATTACAGGTTGATTATAAAGGAAAGAATATATCCGATGTCTTAAATATGACAGTAGAAGACGCATTAGAGTTCTTTAAAAACATTCCAGCTATATATAGAAAGCTAGTAGTATTGAATGAAGTTGGCCTTGGATACATACAATTAGGTCAATCTGCTCTCACCCTATCTGGTGGAGAATCTCAAAGAATCAAGTTAGCAAAAGAATTATCCAAGATGTCTCGTGGTCATACCATGTATATACTAGATGAACCTACCACTGGGTTGCATTATCACGATATTGATAAGCTACTTACCCTACTTAAGGGATTAGTTGATAAGGGGCATACAGTTATGTGCGTGGAACACAACTTAGATATCATAAAGTTTGCAGATTGGATTGTGGATCTTGGTCCTGAAGGTGGGGACAAAGGTGGCTACATTGTAGCCGAGGGAACTGTCGAGGATGTGATGAAAAATCCTAAGAGCTGGACTGGAAAGTATCTTAAGAAATATCTAAAGAATCTGGAATAGTGAAACTTTAGGCCCCGTTTTAGACCAAAAATACTACGGGCCTATAAAAGCGGGCAGGTGTAAATAATGAGTACACTAAGGAAGAATGCATATCCCAAAATGAATACTTCATCAAAGCTTTTCTTTATGGAAATTTAGACGCATGCCATCAGCATGGTCAATTTGAACAGTTTAACGATTTCGAAGAATAGTGAATTTCGCTTCGTTTCACCTAATAAGATTGGGCTATATACCAAGCTTCTTTAGAATCCTTTCCACAGTACACACACTTTCCAGAAGTATCTTCTTCTGCAATACATCTAGTCGTAGCCTTGGTTTCTGCCTTAATGCTCTCCTCACACTTTGGATCACCACACCAATATACTTTTGCGTATCCCTTTGAACCACTCATCATCGTTTTAAGCTCATCATATGACTCAACTGTATGAGTGTTCTTTGTAATTATCGACTGTGATCTGTTTAACAAACTATTCTGAATTTCATTTAAAAGATTCTTGGTATATTCCAATACCTGAGCACGCTCTACGAACATTTTTTCATTCGTATCTCTACGTACCATAGTAACACCATCATTCTGAATATCTCTTTCCCCTATCTCCATTCTTACAGGTACGCCTTTTTTCTCCCATTCATTGAATTTGTAACCAGGAGATACAAAATCTCTAGCATCAAGTTCAACCTCTTCGATTTCAGTTTTAAGCTCCTCTACTACACCATTACAATATTCCATAACCTTTTCCCTATTCTCATCCTTAGATATAGGGACAATGACAACCTTAATTGGAGCCACGCTTGGGGGCAATATCAATCCATTGTCATCACTGTGAGTCATAATTAAAGCTCCCATCATTCTAGTACTTACTCCCCAGCTATTCTGATATGGTGTTTTAACAGTACCGTCCTTGTCTGCGAATTTAATCTCAAATGCCTTTGCAAAGTTTTGCCCAAGGTCGTGTGATGTACCAAATTGCAATGATTTACCATCAGGCATCATTGCTTCCACTCCAAAGGTATTCACAGCACCTGCGAACTTCTCACTTTCAGACTTTCTTCCTGAATATGTCTCCATTGCTAGAATTTCTCTAGCAAAATCCACATACATTTGTAGCATATCCTTCACTTCTTTAATATTTTCCTCTTCAGTAGCATATACTGTATGCCCTTCTTGCCACAAAAACTCGGATGTTCGGAGGAAAGGCCTAGTTCGCTTCTCCCATCTCATTATATTTGCCCACTGGTTAATCTTCATTGGAAGATCTCGCCATGAGGTGATCCATCGTGAGAAGGTATCATAGATGATGGTTTCGGATGTAGGCCTGATAATCAACTCTTCTTCTAATTTTGCATCTTCATCTACTACAATTCCCTTTCCATCTGGGGATTCTTTTAATCTGTAATGCGTTACTACTGCACATTCCTTAGCAAAACCTTTAACATGAGATGCTTCTTTGGTAAAGAATGACTTAGGTATGAGTAATGGGAAATATGCATTTTTGTGACCACTGGCTTTGATTCTCCTGTCTAATTCCTTTTGTATATTCTCCCATATAGCGTAGCCGTATGGTTTAATGACCATACAACCTCGAACCGCAGAGTTTTCTGCTAATTCCGCTCTCTCTATGATATCTAAATACCATTGCGAGAAATCTTCTGTTCTAGATGTAATTCCTTTGTCTGCCATAACGGTAATTCTACTATATATATTCTTCAAGCTCAAACATGAGATCAGATCTAGATCTGATCTTTTTAGACAATCTTAGGCCCAAATCCCCAATGATGTGCAGCTTTAGCCAATGCGGTATCTGGATGTTCGATAATCCATTGTTCCATATTACCTCTCCCTAATGCTACGTCTTTTGCCTGTATTACGGCTTCTACGCCAGCCTCTATACCCCATGGATGTCCTAAAACTCCACCACCTGTTTGGATTATGATATCTTCACCTAATTGGTATAAAGCTTCAGGAATAGTACCCGGATGTAATCCCCCAGAAGCTACATGCCATACGGGTTTCATCCCATACCAGTTCTGCCCTAACGTCATACTCGTTTCTGGGGTAATATCCAACTGCAACGTATCTCTAATGAGCTTTGGCTCACCATAGTTTTCCATTTTTCCACTTGGAGCACCCCCATGAAGTGAATCTACACCCAACATTCTCATGATTTTAGCAGTTACTACCATGGACATAGAAAAGTCTTTGATTTCGCCTCTGTCATACACCCCAGGTCCAGACTCTCTGTCAAAAAGGCTGTGCATCGCCCTATGCGCATGTATTGCTAACCCTGGATTGTGCATTCGCATAGTCTGGATTGCACTAAATCCAGTGGTAACAATATCCATCATCATCCACCTTCCACCCTGTGCCTTTATCTTGTCCGCTCTTTGTATCATTACATCCAGATTGGAATGAGTAACATTACAGAGATAGAATTTCTTTTTGCCCGTTTTCCTTTCTACCTCTCTTTGCACCTTATGTATCAACTCACATCGATCATCAAAAGTATTGAATGGTAAGCTTGTTAAATTCTCATCATCTTTAATCCCATGATATTCTGCATTTGCGGCAGTAAAAAGTATCTCTGCTAATTTAGCCTGTTCTTTGGCTGTACGCCCTACTTTTGGTTTTGGCACAGTACAAAGTAATGGTCCTTCCTCTACTTGTAAAAGCTCTCGCATCCCCCAAATACCAAACTGTGGACCTTGAAATGCTTGTATAATGCACTTTGGAAAACGAATATCTAAGCACCTAAATGCTTTAAGCATCTTCATTCCATCGATATTTCCTACTACTCCTGCCAATATCCCTGACATATTGTCATATTCAAATAGCTCCTTTTTGTACGCTATCTTGAACGTCTTGGTATTAGGATCTAAATCAAATGCTACTGCCTTGAGCTTCTCTGCCATTTTTACACCTGAATCTCGTCCAGAATATACATCTGTCCATGTACCCGTTGAGCTTTCTGCAGCACATGCAGCTACTACATCCTCAAATTTCTCCATTCCAATGCCATCTGCAAGCTCAATATCGAGATATGTAATGATGTAATTCTCATCAGGATTCTTAGGTTTCCATCCCTTTGGGGCGATGTAACCGTTGTGTGTAGCTCCAATAACCATAGGGGCAATATGACTATGTTATTCTTCCATTGTATATTTCATTCTCCCCATTGTAAATATACTTTCGAGAAAGAAAAAGATATAATCTGGACATGAGTACAGAACCTACAGAAGACAAAGATATAACAGTAGAAGATATAAACGAAACCCTAAAAGGGATACCTGAACAAGTCTGGAAAGATGCTGACTATCCATTGCTTACCTTTGTCTCAGGAAATACCTTTTCTCAATACGAATTAGGAGACAACAAGAAGCAATCATTTTGGAAAGAAGCGTTATTTCCTGGCCATTTTTTGGCTCCAGACAAGCCTACTACATTAGATCCTGATAAACATTTTCTGTTCATAATTCTTCCATTAAATCCTTTGAATGAAGATTCAAACTTTCAAGCCATAAGGGTAAATTCAAGCGATTTTGTGTCCGATCCATATCAAAATATCAAAAAAGAATATCATAAGGGAGGCTTATCTCCACAAATCAATTTTTGGGATTTTTACGATGGATTAGATTCTTCAAAACAAAATATTTTTGTAGTTCCTGACACCAATTTTAGAAAAATTTTCACTAAAAAGAATATACTAAAAAATAATGTTTAAAAGATTCCTTAAGAACAACAATGTGCAAGGTTACAGAGTTCAACAGCTGTATGATCAGTACTTCAAGCAGGTTATTTCCTCATGGGATGAGCTTACTAATTGGCCTAAAGACCTAAGAGAAAAGCTTAAAGTAGAGGTTCCATTTACTGAATTACAGAATTTTACCGAATTCCCCTCCTCAGATCACAAGACTATTAAGGTATTAGCAAATACTAAGGAAGGGTTTTCTGTTGAAAGTGTCTTAATGCGCAACAAAGACCGTATTACCGTGTGTATTAGCTGTATGAGTGGTTGTCCTGTGGGTTGTAAATTCTGTGCCACTGGACGTATGGGTTTAAACAAAAGTCTCTCTACTCATGAGATTATGGATCAGATTATGTATTTTCAAAGAAAGTTGAAAGCTACTGGTGAGAAGATTACCAATATTGTGTATATGGGTATGGGTGAGCCTCTACTCAATTTGAAAAATGTTTCTGAGTCTATCAATCTGCTAACGGATAGCAATGTGATGGCGATGAGTGCTAGAAGGATTACAGTATCTACTTCTGGATATATTCCTCAATTGGAAGAGTTTTTGAAGAAGGATATGGGTGTTAATCTTGCTATTAGTCTCCATGCGCCTAATCAAAAGCTTCGTGAGAGGCTTATGCCTACTGTTGCTAAGTTAAATCCTTTAGACAAGCTCATGGAGGTTTTAATTAAGGATCAAAAGAAGAGGAACAAGAAGATTACCTACGAGTATTTGATGCTTAAGGATGTTACTGATACTCCTGATTGTGCTAAGGAATTGGCTAAGTTGCTTAAGAATCAGATTGTGCTTGTTAACCTTATTAACTTTAACAAGGTTAATGGTATTGCCTATGAACCTAGTACTAGAAAAAGGATTGAGGGATTCCAAGCAGTATTGGATAGCAGAGGGATTACTAATACATTAAGATATTCCTATGGGAGTGATATTAAGGGAGCTTGTGGACAGTTAGCTAGTATTAATTAATCTCTTAAAAAATGATAAAGCAGCAATTTGTGTATCATTGTTCAAGAGTAAATGGATTAAAAGAACTTAAACCTAAGTCTAGCACACATAATATTCCTTGGGTTTACGCTACTAAAGAAATTGTAATGTCTGCAATGTATATGGGATATAATGATGATTTCATATGCCAAACCGGTATCCTGAAAGGAGTTCCATATATATGTGAACGTTTTGATGGAGCATTTGAGTATGCCTATAAAGGGTATTCTGGATCGATTTACTATCTTAAATCCGATACTTTTAAAGAAAACCAGACTTCTTGGAGTCCAGAAGTTGTTTCAGAGGTTTCTGTAAAAGTTGAGAAAGAAGAATTTGTGCAAGATGTGTATGATTTTTTACTATCATTTATTAAACAAGAAAAACTTCTCCTATACAGATATCCTTCTCATCCTGAACATATTCCAAAGGATAAAAGTGACCTTGTTGAAAGAGCTATTATGTGGACAGAGGGACTGGACGAAGGGGTTTTAAGAAAAGTTAAAGAACTACACCCAGATATCCTTCCTGATGTTTTAGAAGGACTAAAGAAAAAAGGATACCTATTAAAGAAAAATACTGATCTCGGGGTGACTCGACTTGAACGAGCGACCTCTACGTCCCGAACGTAGCGTTCTAGCCAACTGAACTACACCCCGTACTCATTTACATCTCATCAACCACCCCTATACCAAGTAGTTCCAACCCATTCTTCATCGTTAGCATAGTAGCTTGTACAATTGCCAACAAAGATGCCCTATCCTTTTCCGGAGCTTCTAATACGGAAACCTGCTGATAGAAATTGTTAAAAGATTGTGCAAGATCGAAGATGTACTGGGACAAAGTTGAAGGTGAGTAGTTTACACCCGAATTAAGCAATATATATTTAGATTTGCTAAGCATCTCAGTCAAGCTCTTCACTGCGGCGTTCTCAAGAGCATCTTTGCCAATATCTCCTCCATTTTCCAAATCCGTATTGTTTTTTAACAAAGATTTGCATCTTGCATACACATACAAAAGATATGGACCCGTATCTCCATCAAAACTCAAAGCCTTAGTAGGATCAAACACAATATCGCTGCCTACTCCAACCTTAAGAAATGCATATTTAATAGCTGCAATAGCTATTTTAAGGCTCTTCTCCTCAATACCCTCAGTAACCCTGCCATTCTCCTTCATCATCTCCATAGCCTGTTGTGCAGTAGTATCAATCAATTCTTCAGCACCTGCCACACCCTTACGGCTAGATAGTTTCTTACCTTCGGTAGACTTAATTAAGCCATGAGGAATATGTGTTGTCTTCTCCGCCAAATCCTTGTCTATCTTACTTAAAGCATCCAATACCACCTTGAAATATCCAGCTTGTTCTTTACCAGTAATGATAATTGACTCATCATAGTCGATTAACTCGCCCTTCTTGATCGCCAATCCCAAATCCTTAGCCTCGTATGTTGGAATACCATGTTTGTTTACGAAAACCCTTGTATGAAGGCCTTTCGATTCATCACCTTCGTAAATTACAGCTCCAGCATCTTTCTTAAACACCTTCTCCATATTCTTCATAACCATATCTAAGCCAGCGCTGCTGGTCTCACTTTCAAGGAAGTAATAGTCGAATTTACTACCTAATTTTTTCCATATGGTCTCGAAATACTCCATGCACCATTCTTTTCCTTTGAGGTACTGTTCTTTAATCTCTTCCCTTTCGTACTTACTAAAATCCTTTCCAGGAAGTTCAGGCACACACAATGAGAATATGTAGTAATTCAAGTTATCTATTTCCTCTTGTGCCTGAGCATCTTCTTTTCCATCGTAGTACTCGCTACCAAGTACATACGCTTCACCTAAATACTTAACCCTACTGGATAAATCCAATGATTCTAAACTATTAAACTCCTTACCCTCTTCCTTCATTTTCTTCTCCAAACCCCACAAGGTTTTAGCTACATGTAATCCAACATCTCCTTGATATATGGCTCGCTTCACATCGGCCCCTAGAGCCTCCTGTAGGCGTGCGTAAGACTCCCCAACTATGTTGGTATACAAATGACCCACATGGAGTATTTTAAATGGATTAGGATCGGTATAT
>Ga0209373_10001652_pt1 | contig 25105 bp, 19 predicted proteins | sample Higcelweek5metaG_FD_187173 | JGI IMG/M metagenome (GOLD analysis project Ga0209373, IMG submission 187173) | Freshwater pond sediment microbial communities from the University of Edinburgh, under environmental carbon perturbations - High... | ecosystem: Environmental > Aquatic > Freshwater >... | reverse complement strand
TATTATGGAACAGAAGGAACTTACATTAGTTTAAAAGATGATTCAATACCCCCCCGCCATTATTCGCAAGGCGAGATCCCGACACAAGCATTTTATAATAAAACAAATTTGGTATCTTTGGTATTGCCAACCGTTAACTATGAAATGTCAATTGGAAGCAGGGCTTTCTATGGATTTTCGTGCATACAGCCAATTAATTTCCCCAAAAACTTAAATAGAGTTCTCGGGGGATTAATTAATTGTTATGCATCGTTTACTGTTGATCCTGAAAACATGACCTTTAGTGCTGTTGATGGTGTTTTGTATAATAAGACGCAGACGCAACTGGTTCAGGTACCTGCTTCACGCACCGGAGAGTTTACAGTACCTTCTACTGTTACAACAATCAATGGAGCTTCATTTAATGGCTGTAATTCCTTGTCGATAGTTAATATTCCATCATCTGTAACTACTATAATAACTCCAACGTTTTACAATTGCAGCGCAGCGATCAATGTTGATGCAAACAATACTGCATATTCAAGTATCGATGGCGTTTTGTTCGATAAACAGCAAACCAGTATTTTGCATGCACCATATTCTTTAAGCGGGAACTACAATATACCTTCGACGGTTACAACGATTGGTTATGCTGTATTTTATAATTGTTCAGAACTGACTTCAATTTCAATTCCGGAAAATATAAAATCAATAGTTAGTAACGTTTTTAACGGTTGTAGGAAGCTTAACCTGATTCGGTTGCTGGCATCAACACCAATTGAAATATATAACGAATTATTGAAAGATATAGATATTGAAAATTGTATTTTGCAAGTACCCGGAGGAACAATTGCTGCATATAAATCAGCAACTGGTTGGAAGAATTTTAAAAACATTGTTGAACCGGTAGCAACAAATGCTGCTTCAGATATTACATTTAATTCAGCCACATTGAATGGAGTTGTTCCCTACATAGGTGCAGAGCCGGTTACATCCTATGGCTTTTGCTGGAATACTACAGGTGCGCCTACAGTTGCCGATAGCAAAATCGACAAGGGAGCTACGAATGTTGTAAGTGCTTTTAGCAATACAATAGCTGATCTGACTGAAGGAACAAAGTATTATGTACGAGCTTATGTAACTGATAATTTTGGGACTATCTATGGAAACCAGGTTGCGTTTACAACACAATCAATACCCGATGATGCCGGTTCGATTGTCGGTGCTACGAATGTTTGTCAGGGTCAGGACAGTGTTATCTATACCGTTCCGGTTATAAAGAATGCCAGCGCTTATAGTTGGACGTTGCCTGTCGGAGCTGTTGGCACAAGTTCAACAAATAGCATAATCGTAAAGTATGATAAAAATGCTGTTTCGGGAAACATAAGCGTGAAAGGACATAATGAGTGGTTCGATGGACAGGCATCTGTATTAGCCGTAACAGTAAATGCATTGCCTGTAAATGCGGGAGTGATAAGTGGAGATGGTGCTGTTTGTACGGGCGATAACGCGTTTCAGTACACGGTAGCTCCTATTGATAATGCCACCTCTTATACTTGGACTTTGCCCACAGGTGCCACCGGAACAAGTACAACAAACACAATTGCTGTGAAATTCACAAAAGATGCTGTTTCGGGAAACATAAGCGTGAAAGGTCACAACGATTGTGGAGATGGTGAAATATCAACGCTGCCTGTTACAGTAAATCAGTCGCCGACATTTACAGTCTCCGATAAAACTGTTTTTTGTGCTGAATCCTTTACTTTAGCCAACACCAGCGATTTTGTCGGAAGCGAAAACCTGAAATTTAAATGGACTCCTTCAACAGGCTTAAACAACGATACAATAGCTAATCCAACTGCTTCGGTTACAAACAACATTACCTATACAGTAGCAGTGACGACTCCGAATGGTTGTACAACAACCGGCGAGGTGAATGTAAAGATAAAGCCAATGGAGCAACCCCGTATTGGAATTGTAGGTGTAAACAGCTCGAATAAAAACATAGTGGTCTGGAATAAACCAACAACTTCTGGTATCGATGCATATTCAATTTACAGGGAAACAACCGTAAGCGATGTGTACGAAAAAGTTGGGTCAGTGCCTTACAGCGATTTAAGTGTTTTTACTGATAATTCGTCGAACCCGACTGTAAAATCAAATAAATACAAACTCTCAATTGTTGATAAAAGCGGACTTGAAACTCAGCTGAGCGACCCGCATAAAACAATGCACTTAACAATAAATAAAGGCCAAAACAATACATGGAATCTGATTTGGGAGCCTTATACAGGCTTTAATGTGTTGACATATAATATCTACAGAGGTAGTAGTGCAACGAGTCTTAACTTTATTGATGCCACATCGGGCAGTAGTACGCAATTCAGCGATGTCAATGCACCTTCGGGCGATGTATATTATCAACTCGAGGTCATTAGCCCGGCACTTGTATCTCCATCTCAGGTAAAATCTGCATCGCAAAGAATTACTGATGCTGAAAATAGTGTGGCAGTATCCTACAACTCTTCACGTTCAAATATTGCAAGCAATTTTTCGAGTGGGATAAACGACCTGAATTCAGAAAGTAAAAATATCCATGTATATCCAAATCCTGCAAAAGATCAGTTTAGGATAGATTGTGTGGATGGTTCAACATTTGAAATCCAAAATCTAATGGGGCAACTTATTTATACAGGGAATCTGAATATCAGCAATGTGGTTCGAACCTCAGATTTTAAACCCGGTGTGTACCTGATTCAACTGAATACAGGAAAGTCGATGGAGTTTAAAAAGGTGATTATTGAATAGTGGTCGGGACTTTGTCCGGAACTCGTGAAAAGCTGTAGTAGGAGTAGGCTTAGGGGATAATTGGCAATTGATAATTAAGGAGTTCCGGATTCTGACAGGCGCAGGCATAGGCAAAGGCAAGTTCAACGATTCAACAGTTTCACAGTTCAACGAACTCACGAGGCATCATCGCTTCGCTACGATTGGCACATTGGCATATTATCACATTGTCTTTGTTCTTTTGTCTAAAGTCTGGAGACTGTAAATTCGGAGTGCGACTAAAAGTCGCGCCCCGAATATTCCACGCTTCCACAATTTCACAAAGAACGTAGACTTATAAACGATTGGCACAACTTGTCCCGAATTTATCGGGATTAGCATATTGACACATTAGCATATTGTCTTTTGTCTAAAGTCTAATATTCATAATGCAAAAAGCACATATAAAAGAAATGAATTCTATCTGCATAAACACAAAACTGCAGTATCTTGCAATACTGATATTATTATCGTTCTATACTATTTACATAGCTAAAATGGTGATTCAACGAAAGAAAGGAATTATAACTGATCAAATGGCACGTGGGAAAAAGCCAAAAGAGCTCTTTCTTACTGAATTATTCCTCAAAATTGCTACTTATACTGTGCTACTTGTTGAGCTTATAAGTATATTGCTGAACACAACGCATTCTTGTATCGCTTTACAAATTACAGGAATTGTATCAGGAATATCAGGTGTTGTTCTTTTTGGAATGGCTGTATTTACTATGAGAGATAATTGGCGCGCCGGTATTCCTGAAAAAGACAAAACAGAACTGGTGACCAATGGCATTTTCGGAATAAGCCGAAACCCTGCTTTTCTGGCCTTCGACCTGGTTTATTTGGCTATATTATTTTGCTTTTTTAATTGGATCTTACTTGTTTCTACCCTTTGGGCTATAATTATGCTTCATTTGCAAATTAAACAAGAAGAAAAATTCCTGACTGAAATTTTCAAAGAAAAGTATATCGAATATATGCAACAAACAAAAAGATATTTAGGAAAACATAAAATAACCAACTGATAAAATGCACTCCATTGATAGTTGTCTAAAGTCTAAAGTCAAAAGTCAAAAGACTGGGGACTGTTGACTCTCGATCCCATTAATAAGGAGACCCCGGTGGAACTTTACCTTATTTATAATTAAGTCGATATTCAAAATATGAAACAGAAAATAGCAAATTTTATATCAATCATTGGACATCCCATGTTGACAATTCCTGTTTTTGTTGTCATTGCAATGTTTGGGTTCGAAGATTTCAAAAAAGCAGCCTTTATTTCGTTTTTGATAATTGGTTGTATTTTTATACCATTGATAGTAAGAATGTACCTGAAATCGAAAAATGGTACATACACAAATTTTGATGTGTCCGACAGAAAACAAAGAAAATCGTTGTTTATTTATGCTGTTCCCTTGTTGGCATTTGTAACGTTTCTATTATTCACGACGGGGCAAAATAGCAATTTATGTATAAGTGTATTGTTTGCCACGGTGCTTGTATTCGTATCACAAATAGTCAACTTATTTATAAAAAGCTCGTTACATGTTTCGTTGAATATCTACCTTTCGTTTTTGGTAATGACACTAAATGTCGCAGCCGGAATTGTCCTGTTATTGTTCACTGTCCTGTTGGGTTGGTCGAGAATAGTTTTAGGGAGACATACATTGAAGGAGGTTTTATGTGGTGGATGTATCGGACTAGCGATTAGCTGGCTGATGTACTATGTGGAGGGATGTTTATAATTAAAAATTCAAGGGCTTCTGCTTGTCTTTGTTCTTTTGTCTAAAGTCTGATGTCAAAGGTCGAAAGACTGGAGATAATTTATAATTGAGGAGTTTCGTGTGCTGACAGGCGTAGGCAAAGACAAGTTCAACGATTCAATAATTTCACAGTTCAACGTACTGCACGAGGCATCATCGCTTCGCTACGATTGGCACATTAGCATATTGGCATATTATCACATTGTCTTTGTTCTTTATTCTTTTGTCTAAAGTCTAATGTCAAAGGTCGAAAGACTTGAGACAATTTATAATTGAGGAGTTTCGGGTGCTGACAGGCACAGGCGTAGGCAAGTTCAACGATTACTCAATTCCACACAGTTATTTATTGCACTAAATCTCGCGTACCTATGATCTCCCCTTCTTTCTCCCTCACCTTTGAGAGAGGGCTGGGGTGAAGTTGGGACAAGCAATGCGAAGGGGCTTCTATTCTTTTTCAGACGGGTGAGGGGTTGACCGATGCCCAATTGGAGATGCTGTGCAAAGAACGGATGTGTATAGCTTTAATGGCTGTAAAACATAAAATTACTTACGTTTCTTTCCAAATACATATCCAATAATAAACCCACCTATCCATACAACAATGAATGCTATAATTTGTACTACCATATCTTTTGTTTTTTTTCAGAACAAATATAGATAATTATTTTCACAAATTAAAATTAATATTATTTAATGACGAAAAATCAGTCGCCGTACTCAAGAAATGCAGCAGCATGCAATATGCCAATCGTTTATAAGTCTCTGGTCCACGGTCTCCGGACTTTGTTGAACTGTTGAATAACTGAATAAATGCTTTCCTTTTACGCCTACACCCCACCTGACAGGTTTCGAAAACCTGTTAGGTTTTTTTTAATGCATTGCCCTATCGGACAACTGCTCATTTCTTTGCGTTCCTTCGGAGCTTTACAATAGCTGTACTGCAACAAACAGAAGTATTGTCTAATTTTTCCTTCCAAAAACCTTGCTGTTGTTAAATATGTTATTTATCTTTGGACGGTGATATTAACTTTTCAGCTATATACAGGGACAATGCATATATATTGGATGACAGGGGCATGGCAAAAAGATTTCGAATGAGTCGGACAGCAAAAAAGATAATCTAAAAAATCATTAGAACAAATTGATGACAGAAAAGACACTTAACATAAAAACAAGGGCTGAATGGAGAAATTGGCTTCAACTGAATTTCAACATTGAGAACGAAGTTTGGCTGATTTATGCTAAAAAATCAACCGGCGAACAACGCATTCAGTACAATGATGCGGTTGAAGAAGCCTTGTGTTTCGGTTGGATCGACAGTACCAATAAAGCCTTTGACAAAGACCACACAATTCAGCGATTCTCTCCCCGACTAACCAGGAGCAGTTATTCACAACCCAATAAAGAACGACTGAAATGGTTAGCCGAAAACAATCTGATTCATGATTCATTTCTTAAAACAGTCCGGGAAATTATTTCGAAAGCCTATGTTTTTCCTGACGACATTTTAGATGAAATAAAAAAGGACAAAACAGCGTGGAATAACTATATAAAATTTTCAGAGCCATACAAACGCATACGAATTGCATACATCGATAGTGCAAGAAAACGACCGGAAGAATTTACTAAACGGCTGACTAACTTTATTCAAAAAACACGAGACAACAAACTTATTTCAGGATTTGGTGGTATTGACAAGTATTATTAGCGCACATACTTTGAAAGCCTCTGCTGCCGGCAAGCTGACTGCAAAAAACAATAAACCGCTCATACATCCGAATTCACTTTGCCGCAGGAGAGGGGAGAAGGGTCCCACAGAACGAGGATGCCGGGAATCGATACCGCCAAAGCCTCAATTGTCGGGCAGAAGCATAAAAAGGAAAGGTTTTATTTAATTTCTTTCGAAAAAAATAAATGACAAAAATACAATAGAAAAGAAAAAAGGTGTCCGGATCATAAACTTATCCGGTCACCTTTTTTTTATTCTGTCGTTTTTATTCGGCTTACTTCTTCATAACGATATTTATCTGTCTTCCATTTTCTTTCTCCTTTGAAAAAAGTCAGCGAAGGAGGATAGAGGTCGGGGGAGGAAACTAACTGTCAGCGACCGAAGCTTTGCCTTGCATATTTAGCGTAAAAAGCAATGTTCGTGGCTAAAAATGGAAAGGAGCGAGAGAAGATTTTTTTTAAACAGTAAGAGGGCGTCTTTTTACAACGCCCTCTTTAAAATAATATGTTAATATCTTCGTATACTGATTTAAACACCATGAGTTTGATTTGGATCTGTTTTGATAAGCTTGGTTTTACCTTGCTCAATGCTTGCTGTACTGTTTTTTCGTTTCAGATTGATTTTCCGGACTGTTTTACCAGTCTTTCCACTCACTCCTGCAACCGAATAGCATTTTGCAGCCATCTCTGTCTTCGATTCGTTTTTTACTTTACTAAATCAGGCTGATTGTACGCAGTTTTTTACAAAACTGCTTATTAATAATATCCCGATTGTATCAGGTTTCAATTTCAAATAATTTCTTATTTAATCATAAATCCTGTTGATGCAAAGTACGTGTTTTAACGCATATCCTTTTACGGATTTACCTTAAATCACTTCCTTTCAAAGCACTCAAATCATTGGTCAATAGAAATTGAAATTCTGCATATATACTTTCATTGTTGAACAACGAAACTATTTTTCGGATGAGATGCTACACGATTTCGTTTCTGTATGTTCAAGGTTTTCCGCTATTTGCATAGTTTCGCATCCTGATAACGACTGTATCTTTACAGATAGGTCATTAGGACAGAATCACCTTAAAAATCATTTCCTCTCTGATGCTTTTTACGGCTTAGCAACTGAGAATGTAAAACATCCGCATTTGCAAGCTATTACAACTTTTCACGTTTCGAGCCATTTGAACTTCCTTCCTGTTTTATGGGATTTTGGTTCTTCGGCTCATCCGGTGTCCGGTTTTTAGCATTCAGATGAGTTGATTTCGATCACTTCATCTTCATCTTTCCGGTATATTCTTAATACTGCTATCAAATTTATACCTATACAGTTTTTTTTACTTTTGACTGTTTTACTCGCTTGGTATTTATTACCAAAAAATAAAATTCGTTCAATTATAAACTCATTTATAATAAATACTGTATTGCCGCGACTTTTAATTTTTTTGTACTGTTCGCCCGGATTGTTAGTCGCCTCAATTCAAAACATTGCTGTTTCTTGCTTTTGCGACAGGAAACGAATGTAAGCAACGCATTACTTTTTCTAAATTTCCATCCTGGGCTACCCGGCTTGCCTGTCCCGCGAGAGACAGGGTTGCGTTTTATTCAAACGCATCATAATTATATTCGTAGAGTCTAATTCACAGCGAAATCTGTTTTTGCCAGAGACCGTAAAACTATTAGCATTGCTATGCATCTCATTGCTTGCTTGCGCAAACAATAATGGAGATAACTTGTCTTAATAGTTAGTTCGTTCTTTACATAAAACAGGATAGCAACTCTGAATTTGGGTGCGGTATTTAACTATTTACTTTTTTTGATGTATCAGCATTTCAAAGAGCGTTTCAACATATCATTTCATGTTTAGAGTCGAAACTCATGATGCAAATATAAGCTATTGAATATGGGTTTTGCAAGTATTTTAGCCTATTGTTGTGAACAACTTTTCAACATGACTTATGAACAAGGTAATGGATTGACTACCATTGAACTTTAAGCTTAGTTGTTGATAAGTACTATTGTTCATTGCATTAATTTAAACTTTCACGATTCTTTTTTTTTAGCTTTTGTGGTTCAATCTTTTTGATATTGCGAAACACAGGATAATCATTAAATACAATTAGCAATGATAGTTTTGTACTGTTTATCTTCTTTTTATTAAATGGTAAAAATGGTACATTATTAATCCTACTTTGACAGATTATTTTTCAGACAGAATTTACAGGATTTACATATTTTATTTCTGGTATTTTGACCTGTTAATCCTTACTGTATTTTAAATAAAACGCAGGATACCGGGTTTTGTTAAAATCCTGAATTTTAATCTATAGAAGTAGAATTAAAACGGAATGTCTGAAACCTATATAAAGGGAAAAAGCTGTCCGGAAAAATTTCTCCGGACAGCTTCACTTATTTTTTGTCGTTATTCAGCTTACTTTTTCAGGACGATATTTCCCAAATCATTTACTTTTCCTTCCACGATAGAAGCCGTTGAAAATGTAGAATCTTTATAGGCATTCAGCTCATCGGTGGCTATTACATTCACTTTCCAAATGCCGCCTTTTATGCCGGCGAACAGGAATTTACCATCTGTTTCAGGAATAGACATAAGTGTATCTGTTCCCTGAATAATTTCTACATAAGCCTTAGCATCAGCAGGCAAAGCATAACCGCGAAGTGTGGCGCCATAAGCTTCGGCGAACGTACGAATGACGGGCTTTAGCAGAAATTCAGCGTTCCCTTTTTTTACAATCGATCTTGAAGCATCAAAATCAATCACGAAATTGTAACTCATATCAGCTTCCAGTGTTTGTTGTAAATTGAATTTCACCCCACTTTGCTGGCCTGATGGCGTTATCAAAGGGTACGAAACACCATTTTTAACTACAGTGTTATTCGTGCCAAGAATTAAACGCACTTGCGAAATCTTGCCTGCAGGAAATGATGCGTCGGCCAAAAGTACGGTTTTACCATTCCGGTAATCAAGCAGATTGTAAACATTGGGTTGAATAAGATCCAAAGCTACCCACTTAACGCTATCAGCGTCACTTACACCTACTTCAATACCCTGAACATCAATATTGACAGCAGAATATTCCATAGAAGGAGCATCTGTCAGGCTAAACTTTAGTTGAGCACTACCATCTTCTTTGTCGCTACAACTTACACCTGCTACCAGCATTAACACTATTGTCAATGAAGGGAGGATTTTTTTTAATAAATTCTTTCTCATAAAAATAAAGATGAATGTGTTTAATAAATTCTGAAACCTGAAATATATTTCGCTACAAAGAAAAACAAAAATTGAACCAACCAATGCCAAACCTGAACGACACAGGCTTAAATGTAACTTAAAAAATCAAAACAAACAGGGTATTGTTGAAAATGAACATATTCATATGATTGTTTCTAAATTGTTTAGGTGCGCAAGGGTTAAATAGTATAAAACCTGGTTTCAGTGCTTTTTTTTACAGAAAACACTTACCAAACCAGCAATTCGGATATAAGCGATGCGCAGAAATAGGCTTAAAGGGGAAGAGTGGCATAAGTTATAAAAGACAGTTATTGCTAATGTATTCAAAAGAGGCTGACTCAATCTTCATCTTGAGACAGCCTCTTATAATGTAATTTTTGTTTGTTAGTACCTGCTGTACGCCGACTGTACAAATGAAACAGCCTGCGTGTAGATTGGTTTTGTGAATTCAACGAAAAGGTCTTGTTGCAGCGGTGGAACCATTGCTTTTTTTTCGCACATTTTCTTTTGTTCCGCTGTCAATGCTCTGTCATCGCCCTGAAAAGCTGCCCACTCAGTTGCCCAAACGTATTGTCCGCTAAAATTCTTCAGTTGAAGTTCACGGTTGTTTTGGGCGTCGATAATGCGTAGACTTAGTACACCGCCCGAACTTATTTCCTGACGGTTAGTGGTGAGTTTTGCTTTTACTGTATTATACGAATTATAAGTTTTACCGTCTACTTTAACCGTTCCAACAATGACGCTGTCGCGTGTTACATCCTTAGTGTTACTGGTTTCAAGGATATTGCCGACACTGAAATCTTCGAAATTCAACACAATGTATTGGTGAGGATTTTTCATGTTTGCGTCGGCAGCTTCATCTTCGGAATAGAAACGCACGAAACGATTTTTGGTCCTTTTACTCATCTCGGCCAATAGGTTTACATAGAAAAAGTCAGCCGAATACTGATACTTCTTGCTGGTGTAAGGTTTCTGAACAATGACCCGGAGTGTAGCCGAATATCGCGCTTCATCAATTTTGTCAATCACATCTTTGTAACCGTTCACATAGCTATTCGCTTTAATAAAATGCTGATATCCAACCCGTGCTTGTTCAACGGTATTGTAAGCCAATGCCTTTACTCCCATATTGTAAGCTTGTTCCGCTGCCATTTGTTTAGCATTGCTTAGTTCAGCTACATATTCAGCAGGCTGAGGAATCAACTCGTAAGCTTTCGGACAGGCGTAAATGGCATTAGCCAGTTGATTTACTCTGTTGTACTGATCAACCAAAATATCAAATTTGTCTGTAGCGTTTGCCAACAGAGCATTCTCAATTTCGCGCATGGCCGTTTTTTGTGCCATCGGATAGGCTTGCGTAAGCGCATCCTGTGCCTTTTTGTTGTCAGGTTTGGAGCGCAACCGATCTATGGATTCCATACACGCTTTGTAATAATCGCCGTGTTTGTATGCTCTTTGGCCGGTTGAACACGATGTGATAATGAATACAACAATACTGAAAAGCAGAAGATGATAGGTTTTTTTCATGACTAAATTGTATTTGTGTTTACATTCTTTCCGGAACTTCGATGCCCAGCAATTGCATCCCGGTTTTGATGACTTTAGCCACCGATGCGGCAAGTACCAAACGGAACTGTTTCAATGCTTCGTTTTCTTCTTTCAGAATGCTGAAATCGTGATAAAATTGGTTGAATTCCTTTACCAGCTCGTATTCGTAATTGGCAATCAGGGCAGGACTGAATTCGGTGCCTGCTTCTTTTACAACAGCAGGGAATGCCGAAAGCAACTGAATAAGGTAACTTTCTTTTTCGGAGATAACGAGCGATGTATTCAACCCGGCATCGAAATTAATTTCCTGTTCGGCAGCCTTGCGGAGTACCGATTTGATACGGGCATGTGTGTATTGTATAAACGGACCTGTGTTGCCATTGAAATCGATGGATTCTTTGGGGTTAAAGGTCATGTTTTTACGTGGATCTACTTTAAGAATAAAATACTTCAAAGCTCCGAGACCTACCATGCGCGCAATGCTTTCAATTTCTTCGGGGGTGCAATTATCAAGTTTTCCCAATTCCATGGAGGTCTCGCGGGCCGTGTCGATCATTTCGGACATAAGGTCGTCGGCATCAACAACGGTTCCTTCGCGGCTTTTCATTTTGCCTTCGGGAAGTTCCACCATGCCGTACGAGAAATGTACAAGGTCTTTTCCCCAGGCATAGCCGAGTTTGTCGAGCAAAATAGATAACACCTGAAAGTGATAATTCTGCTCGTTCCCCACTACATAAACCATTTTTCTGATATCGAAATCGTTGTATCGGAGTTTGGCAGTGCCTATGTCTTGAGTCATGTACACCGAAGTGCCATCGGCGCGCAGTAAAAGTTTTTCATCCAGTCCATCGGCGGTAAGGTCGGCCCAAACCGAACTATCATCGCGTTGATAGAATGATTTTTCGGCTACCCCGCGTTCCACTTCCGATTTACCAGTGAGATAGGTTTGCGATTCGTAATATATTTTATCGAAATCAACGCCCATTTGTTTGTATGTTTCGTCGAATCCGGCATACACCCAGGCATTCATGGTTTCCCACAATTGGCGTACTTCGGCATCGTTATTTTCCCATGCCAACAACATTTTCTGGGCTTCGAGGATCAAAGGAGCATTTTTCTTGGCTTCTTCTTCGGTCATGCCTTTCTCCATCAATGCTTTTATCTCGGCTTTATAAGCTTTATCGAAAACCACATAGTATTTACCCACAAGGTGATCGCCCTTCATGCCCGAGCTCTGTGGTGTTTCGCCGTTACCGAAAAGTTTCCAGGCCAGCATCGATTTGCAGATATGAATGCCACGGTCGTTTACGATATTTGTTTTTACAACTTTCCAGCCGTTTGCTTTTTGTATTTCGGCAATACTAAATCCGAGGAGATTGTTGCGGATATGGCCTAAATGAAGTGGTTTGTTGGTGTTGGGCGATGAATATTCAATCATCATGGTGTCGGCATCCTCTGAAGGCAGTTTTATTCCGAAATGCTCATCAGCATTGATGCTGTTGAGTAACTCAAGCCAGTAGGAGGGTGTGATGGAAAGGTTTAAAAATCCTTTGATCACATTGAATTTTGAAACCATAGTATTGTTTGCAACTATAAATTCACCTATTTCGGCTCCAGCTCCTTCGGGCGATTTGCGTGCCGCTTTGGCAAACGGAAATACGACTACAGTTATATCACCTTCAAATTCTTTTTTTGTTTTCTGAATTTGTATCTGGATGGTTTCAATATCAATATTGTAAAGCGTTTTGACTGATTGTGCTACGACGGACTGAATGGTTGCTTCTAAATTCATTTGTTGTGTGTGTTATTAAGCTGCAAAGATACTAAAATATGCGAAATCTGTAAATACAAAAAATTGCCTGCTTTTCAATGCGAAAAACAGGCAATCGGTCGGTGTGGAATCTTTTTTATTTGAGAGTTTTAAAATAATTTCCAGGCTAAAGAAATAACAAAGGTGCTTGCAGGCATCCGTGCCAGTGTTTCTCCGTTGTATGTTGCGTCTACCATATTGTCGATGATGTTATAGCGGGCATCGATGGCAAACATAAGTACGTCGATACCAGCTCCGACTTCCAATCCGATTTTCGCCTTTTTGGTTTCGTATTTCAGTTGTCCAAGGTCGAAATCACCACCTGCAATATTGTTGAAGTCGAGCGAAGAACCGGCAAGAAAGCGAAATTTAGGTCCTGCAAATGCGCGTACATTCAGAATTTTAAGATCAATAAGTTTGTAACCGAGGAGTAAGGGCACATCGATGGCGCTTACATTCACTAATTTATCGAGCGTCACTTCGCCGTTCGATACATCTTCAAAAGTAACCTGATATTCTTTTTTCTGCATGGTGTAGAGCAATTCAGGTTCAAAATAAAATTTATCCATCGTTACCCGTGCAAATACACCGGCGTGAAAATTATTGCCCATTTCGGATTTCACTGAATTCAGGTCGTACGAGCCTGTAGTGACAGAGCCAAAATTACCCAGCGTAAGCGAAGAATTATAGCCGGCTTTTATTCCGAAATTAAGTTGGGCGTTAGCCGCAGTGGGCCAATAGAATAAAATTGCTGTGAGAATTACGATAATAGTTGTTTTCATCTGTAGAGTTTTTTATTAAAACGTGTGAATCATTGTAAATGTTATATCTACCTGATATTAATGTTCATTTTTCTTCAGCTTGTGTATCACTAATTTCGAACTGTCGAAATATAAATCGTTTTTATCGGGTACATCGATTAGATATTCTTTTTTCAGGCGATTCGATAATTTCCTGTCGCGCAACCAGATGTTGAAATCTTTGATTTGTGCATAACTCAGACCATAATCGGCTGCCCATTTCGCTAAATCGCTTATTGAATCGTTCACTGCTATTTTTCGTGTGGGTATAAGTTGGTAATAATCATCATTTTCCACATTATAACCAAATTTTTCAGGATGCTCCAGCAGTTGTTTCATGGCCAGAATCCTGAACATATAGCGACTGCTTTCGGTGTTCAGGTACATATCGAAAGCATCTTCAACGTTTTGTTTTTCCAATTCACCGGAAATTCGTCCCATGCCGGCGTTGTAGGACACGGCAACGGTAGTCCAGCTACGATATTTATTGAATGCGCTTTTCAGGTATTTACAGGCGGCTTCGGTTGCTTTTTCAATATGATAACGTTCGTCCACTTCAGCGCTTACTTCAAGGCCGAATTGTTCAGCCGTTGCGGGCATTAATTGCCATATCCCGGCAGCTTTGGCGGGCGATTGTGCTCGCGGATCGAGCGAACTTTCGATTACCGCAAGGTACTTAAAATCATCCGGAATATCGTTTTTCTTTAATATAGGTTCGATAATTGGCAGGTATTTATTGGCACGTTTAATAAGCAGCAGGCTGGTGGAATGCTGGTAGGTAATAATTGTTTGTTCGCGGTCGAAGCGTTCGCGCATATCGTAGCGATCCAATGGAATAGTCTGTCCGGCAAATTGAATTTTCGAAGGTATAGGTAATGAATTCACAGGGTCGATGGCCTGTAAATTTTGTGTACAAAGAAAGAGCAGAAGGAAGGAAATTGTTGATAATAAACGCATAATCATAAATTTGAATTTTATTTCTATTGACTGCAAATTTAAAATATAATTTTCAGTAAATACGAAAATGCAAAAGCTGTAGCTACAATTCTTTGAAACACAAAATTAAAATTCATATCTTTGCATTTCATTTTCAATACATTCATAGGCTTCAACAAACAACAAAATTTAAGCCAAAAACATATTCAGCATGAAAAGAGCTATCTTTCCGGGCACTTTCGACCCGTTTACTATAGGACATTACAGCATTGTAATGCGCGGATTGAATATCTTCGACGAAATCGTTATCGGTATCGGGCACAATCAATCAAAGAAAACGCTTTTTTCGATTGAAAAGCGCATAGAAATGATTCAACAAGCATTTGCCGACGAACCAAGGGTAAAAGTAATGGCTTATAATAGTCTTACAATTGATTTTGCGCAGTCGGTGGATGCGGGTTTTGCTTTGAGAGGTTTGCGAACGGTGGGCGATTTTGAATACGAGCGTACCATTGGCGATACAAATCGCAGTCTAACGGGCCTCGAAACAGTGATACTCTTTACTGAATCGGCCTATGCGCACATCTCGTCCACGGTGGCCCGCGATTTGATTTCGTACGGAAAAGATATTTCTGACTTTTTGCCTCCTCATGTAAAACTATGATTGAGTGGTATTGATGAGAATTGGTCAGTGTCATGTTATGTGAAGAATGGCGTATCAGAAGCATTGTAATATTCTGTCGCCAATAATCTTCGATCCCGAAAACTTTCGGGACAAATTTTCAAATTAATAAATCACTCGCCTGTTCTATCATTTTATGAACAAGCAAAACACAGCTTTGTTGTTTCCAGTACATGCTGAGTTTCAATTAAGCATTATTAATCAAACAAAATTCTCATTAATGAAGAATTTGAATACTTTTGTGTTCAATTTTTTTTAGCATTACATTTTATTTATACTTAATATTATCATATGAAACGAGCACTTTTAGCCAGCCTATTATTGGTTTGTTTTTCTTTAGCATCATTTTCGGCAGATCAGAAAATCAACGATCGCACTTTCAGAATCAGTAAAAATATGTCAGTTTTCAATTCCGTTTTTCGTGAGTTGGATGCTTTTTATGTCGATACGCTGAATTATGATAAAATGATGAAAACGGCAATCGACCAAATGCTGGGCAAGATTGATCCTTACACTGTATATATGCCCGAAGAAGAAACTGCCGATCTTACTTTTATGACTACAGGTGAATATGCGGGCATCGGCGCTATGATTATGAAGAAGGAAAACGAAATTTGTGTCTCTGAACCTTACGAAGGTTTGCCCGCTCAGCGCAACGATGTGAGGGCAGGGGATGTGATCCTCGAAGTAGATGGTAAAGCGGTAGCCGGAAAAGAAGTGAGCGAAGTAAGTGCCATGCTCAAAGGAACGCCAAATACGACGATTAAACTCAAACTGAAACGATACGGCGAAAAAAAGATCATCGAAAAAGAATTTCAGCGCGAAAAAATTCAAATCAATCCTGTGGCGTATTCGGGACTTGTAGCCGATAAAACCGGTTATGTGTTGCTGAATGAGTTTACCGATAAATCGGCTATGGAAATGAAATCGGCCATCAATGAATTAATAAAACAACATCAGATCGAATCGTTGATTATCGATTTGCGAAGTAATGGCGGTGGATTGATTGATGAAGCTGTGAAGATTGTTGGCTATTTTGTTCCAAAAGGCACTGAAGTGGTAACTACCAAAGGTAAAAATAAGACTAACGACAGGATTTATAAAACGCCTACCGAACCTTTGTATCCCGATATGCGTTTGGCTGTACTCACCAATAGAGCTTCGGCTTCGGCCTCCGAAATTGTTGCAGGGGCTATTCAGGACCTCGACAGAGGTATTATTGTGGGCGAACGCACTTTTGGTAAGGGATTGGTGCAGAATATACGACCTGTGGGATATGGCGGACATCTTAAAATTACAACTGCAAAATATTATATCCCAAGCGGAAGATGTATACAGGCCATTGATTACAGTCATCGGAATGAGGACGGAAGTGTAGGGCGTGTACCCGATAGCCTTACCACCGAATTTACTACACGCAATGGACGTAAAGTGCGCGATGGTGGCGGTATAGTGCCCGATATTAAAACTACCGACGACCGCAAGCTTAATATCGCCTATTATATTTTTGCTCAGCAACTTTATTTCGAATTTGCCAATCAGTATGTGGCTTCGCATGCCACTATCAGTAAACCTGCTGAATTTGCACTTACCGATGAGGATTTTCAAGCGTTTGTCGATTTCCTTGTCGAAAAGAAATTTACATATACTTCCGAAACCGAAAAGTACTACAAACAATTGCTTGAGATGGCTGAAATAGAAGGACTTGATAAAACGGCAAAAGAAGAATTTGAAGCTCTCAAAGCAAAACTGACGCCCGATGTGCTTAAAAACCTTCTGGACAACAAGAAAGATATCATCGAACTTTTAAGCCACGAAATCATTCAACGCTATTATTTCCAGAAAGGCGAAATACAATATTCACTCAGGGACGATATGGATCTGAAAACAACTCTTGAAAAACTAAACAATAAGGATGAATTTGCGTCATTGCTTATGAATAAATAGAATAAACATACGTTTAGTTTGATTTTATAAGGTTTCGGATTGAAAAAATTAATTTTTTCAATCCGAAACCTTTTTTATATAAGTTTTTTTTATATTTTTGCGACAATTTTTTTTGACAAATTACTTCGGTAAAGCACCCGATTTAATGCATTCACATATATAATTCTATAATAATATGAAAAACAATTTGGTAGGAGGAAAAATCAATTCCTTAATGACTACGAAGAACGTGACCATTCAGGATTTATCTGAACGATCGGGGCTTACTGTTTCGCAGATTGAATTACTCCTTTCAGGTGATAAAGTGCCTTCGTTGGCAGTACTTATTAAAATTGCCCGTGGGCTTGGAGTACGTGTAGGTACTTTCCTCGATGATTCGGAACAACTCGGACCTGTTGTTCATCGCCAGAGCGAACTGAAAGATGCTGCTACTTTTTCGAGCCAGCTTTCTACTGCCAATTCTCATCTCGACTTCTTTTCGCTGGCCGGAAACAAAGCCGGCAGGCATATGGAACCTTTTGTAATTGATATTAAACCTTCGCCTACACATGAACCTATCCTTTCGACGCACGAAGGCGAAGAATTTATTTTTGTACTCAAAGGTAAAGTGAAAATCATCTACGGAAAAGAGCAACATATTCTTAATGTTGGCGACAGCATTTATTACGATTCAATTGTGGATCATCTTGTAAGTGCCGTCGACGATGAACCTGCTCAGATTGTGGCTGTAGTATATACGCCTGTTTGATGCTGGGTTTCCTGACTGAAAAATCACAAAATTAATTCTTTATGCAATTATTTGACAGAACATTAGGCGATTGGCTCGAATACTGGGCCGCTAAAACGCCCGACAATGAATATATAGTATACTCCGACCGCGATTTGCGTTTTACATGGTCGGCTTTCAATCAGCGTGTCGACAATATGGCGAAAGGACTGTTGGCGATTGGTGTAACTAAAGGAGCTCATGTTGGTATTTGGGCACAGAATGTTCCCGATTGGTTGACGTTTTTGTATGCTTCGGCCAAAATAGGCGCTGTGGCTGTGACTGTAAACACAAGCTATAAAGCACACGAACTTGCCTTTATCCTCGAAAATTCGGATATGCATACGCTTTGTATCACTGATGGCGTCTCGGGAAACGATTATGTGGAAATAGTAAACAACCTGATTCCCGAACTTAAAACAACACAGCGGGGAAAGTTGAATTCAGAACGATTTCCGGAACTTAAAAATCTGATTTATATAGGGCAGGAAAAGCACCGCGGTATGTACAATACTGCCGAAATGCTTTTGCTGGGCAGTAATTTGCCTGACGACGAACTGTTGAGAATAAAAAAAGCAGTCAGCTGCCACGATGTGGTGAATATGCAATATACTTCGGGTACCACGGGTTTCCCAAAAGGAGTAATGCTTTCGCATCATAACATTGCCAACAATGGTTATCTTACGGGCGAGCACATGAAGTTTACTCAAAAGGATAAGCTATGTGTCTGTGTACCATTGTTTCATTGTTTTGGTGTGGTTTTAGCTACAATGAATTGTCTTACGCATGGAAGTGCTCAGGTAATGGTCGAAAAATTCGATCCACTCATTACCCTGGCATCAATTCACAAGGAACGATGCACGGCTTTGTATGGCGTGCCCACTATGTTCATTGCCGAACTTAATCATCCAATGTTTAATATTTTCGATATGAGCTCACTTCGCACTGGTATCATGGCCGGAGCTCTGTGTCCTGTAGAATTGATGAGGAAAGTGAACGAAAAAATGTTTATGGACATTACAAGTGTTTACGGACTTACTGAAACCTCACCAGGTATGACGCAAACGCGAGTAGATGATTCATTCGAAATACGTTGTACCACTGTAGGGCGGGCATTTGAGTTTACTGAAGTGGCCGTCATTGACCCTGTTACAGGCGAAATGTGCGAGGATGGCGTACCGGGTGAAGTATGTTGCCGTGGCTATAATGTAATGAAAGGATATTATAAAAATGCAGAAGCAACAGCTCAGGTAATCGACAAAAATGGATTCCTTCATTCGGGCGATCTGGGTGTGAAAGATGAAAATAGTAATTATAGCATCACAGGGCGAATCAAGGACATGATTATTCGTGGTGGCGAAAACATATCTCCGCGTGAAATAGAGGAATTTCTTTATCATATGCCGGGTGTAAAGGACGCTCAGGTAGTTGCAGTAGCTTCGCCCCGTTATGGCGAGGATGTGGGCGTTTTTATTATTCCTCACGACGAAGCCGAAATAACAGCCGAGGATGTTCGCGATTTTTGCAAAGATAAAATTGCAAGATATAAAATTCCCCGTTATGTGTTTTTTCTGAACGAATATCCTTTGACAGGAAGTGGGAAAATTCAAAAATTTAAGCTCAGAGAAATGGCATTGAACCTTTGTGAAAAACAAGGGGTTGATATTGTATAATACTGTGTTGACTGTATAAAAATAAATTCTTTGTATTAACAATATAAAAAAACACAACTTCATATCAAAAAAATTGCTACTTTTGCTATACAAATATTCATTATGAAGTCGTTAAAGTGTTTTCTTAATTATATAACTCATAGCATAACAGCTGTAAATACAAAGGGACATGGAATTCATTCTCCCTATGTTTTTCAGTTTGTAAATTCAGTGTTTTACAACAAAAACCAGTACTATGCTTTCGAGGAAATAGAAAAATTAAGAGACGATTTGCTGAACGACAAAAGAAAAGTATTTATAAATGATTTGGGTACAGGTTCCGACCGTTACAGTACGGTGGCTGCCATTGCCCGTAAATCGGTTCAGCAAAAAAAATATGCTCAGTTATTGTTTCGGCTTGTTTGCCACGCTCAATCTAAACAAATACTTGAACTTGGAACCTCGTTGGGTGTTACAACAGCGTATCTTGCTTCTGCCACGAAATGTAAATGCGTTACACTCGAAGGGAGTCCAGAGATAGCGAAAATAGCAATTGAAAACTTTAATAAATTGAATTTGAGCAATATAAACTTGAAAGAAGGAAATATAAATAATACGCTTTCGGTAGCATTACAGGACCTCGATAAAGTTGATTTTGTTTTTGTGGATGCCAATCATTCGTCGTCGGCTGTTTTGGAGTATTTTGATCAATGTCTCGACCGCCTGACTCAGAATGCAATAATGGTTTTCGATGATATTCACTGGTCAGCAGATATGGAAATGGCCTGGAATACAATAAAAAATAATTCAAAAGTAAAATCGACAATTGACACATATCAAATGGGAATTGTATTTTTTAATACTGATTTGAGTAAAAAACACTATAAAATTTGTTATTAGCAGCGTTAATTTACGCAATTTGAATTTTGAAATTTTATTGCAATATTTTCATAGGTAGTAGATTATATGATTGTGAAAATTTTAAAATCAGAAGTAAAAGGAATAAGAAAATGAAAATATATACAAAAACAGGTGATGCCGGACTCACCGGTTTGATTGGAGGAACGCGTGTTCCGAAAAACGATGTCCGTATCGAAGCCTATGGTACGGTAGATGAACTTAACTCGTTTATAGGAGTTTTGGCTTCGTACGAATTAGTTGGAGATGAAGCCATTTTTCTCGAAAAAATACAGCATCGTCTTTTTGCTGTGGGTTCGCATTTGGCAACCGATACTGCGAAAACAAATTTAAATCAGGCTTCGATAATTTCAGATGATGATATCCGGGCGATAGAGCTCGAAATAGATAAATTAACTCAAAATTTACCTCCTTTAACAGCATTTATACTGCCCGGAGGCTCTACCGAAGGCGGAATTTGCCACGTTTGTCGCACAGTTTCACGTCGTGCCGAACGTAGAATTATGGATGTAAATGAGGTTTATTCTATTGAGAAGCAAATAATTATGTATATGAACAGGTTGTCGGATTATTTCTTTGTATTATCGCGTTTTATCACATTAAAAAAAGGCAGTAAAGAAATATTGTGGAAAAAATAGTATTAATAAAAAAAATACTTACTTTTGTACAAAATTTGACCTATTTACTAATTAAATTTATATTAAAAAATTTACCAGAATTATGTATTGGACGTTAGAATTAGCTTCGAAGATAGAAGACGCACCCTGGCCTGCCACAAAAGATGAATTGATAGATTATGCCATACGCTCAGGCGCTCCATTGGAGGTGATTGAAAACCTGCAGGAAATAGAAGACGAGGGTGAGATATATGAAACAATCGAAGATATTTGGCCGGATTATCCAAGTAAAGAGGATTTCTTTTTCAACGAAGAAGAATATTAAATGAATAGTATTTTCGCCTGCCTGAATCAGAATCAAGTGTTTATGTAATGTGTTGATACTTTCTTTTGCATAAAAAATGTTATGCGAAACAATTTTTCTTGAGTTTTGCAGTTTCATAATAAAAACCAATGAGTATCAAATAAAACGTGTACCAGACGCCTTGTGAATGAAATTGTTTCAGAAAATGCTATGAAAAAATATTATATCTATATTTTATTTTTATTTGTTTTTACTGAATCGGTTTATTCGCAATTCGATGTGCAGTTTAGTCAGTATATGTTACATCATTCATCATTCAATCCGGCAGCGGTTGGCGAGAGTGAAATGATAGATGTGATTCTACAACCACGAATTAATTTGATAAATTTTGATGGTAGCGGAACTACTACTACTTTCAGTATTCACTCTCCTTTGAAGTTAGGAGATTCGAAACATGGTGTGGGAGTAAGCTTTTTGAATGATGATATAGGTTGGCTTACTAATAAAACCTTTCATCTGCAGTATGCATTTAAAAAGAACTTTGGAAAAGCCAAACTTAGCATAGGTGCCGACCTTGGTTTTGTAAATATAGGATTCAGCGGCGATAGTGTGGCTCAACATAAAATAACTTTAGGAGAGTATCATAACCAAATTGTAAGCGATCCCGCCATTCCTTTAACGCAAGTGAGTGGAACAAGTCTCGACATGAATGTAGGCGCGTGGTTTTCGATGAATGAGTGGTATTCGGGTATTTCGTTAGTTCATCTGAATCGGCCGACAGTAACATGGACACCTACAGACGAATTTAATGTGTTTAGCACAATGTATTTTACCGGAGGATTCAACTATAAATTGCTGAATCCGAAATATGTGTTGAAACCAAGTGCATTGTTAAAATCTGATTTTAGTACATGGCAGCTCAATTTATCGTCCCGCTTAGAATACGATAATAAATTCTGGGGCGGTTTGACGTATAGAGTTAAAGATGCTGTGGTGCTTATGGCAGGATTAAATGTGGCCGGTGGTTTGAGCGTAGGATATTCGTTCGATATATCGACATCAAAATTGATAACTACCAATTACGGCTCGCACGAACTTGTATTAATTTACAGTTTCGAGTATGCTTTGGCAAAGGGATCGAAAAAATATAAGAGTGTACGTTTTTTGTAAGTATTTGTTAACTAGTAATATTAAAAAATAATATTTATCTCAATATAATTATTATCACAATGACAAAAAAAAATCTGATTATTATTGCGCTTGTCTTATTGATAATCATAGCTGCCAGACCTGTAGGGGAATTGAATGGCATTACTAAAAAAACGAAACGTTTTCAGGAGGAAAATCCGTACGGGATGGTGTTTATTAAACGTGGCTCCTTTATTATGGGCGCCAACGACCAATCTGCGATTGGATCGCTCAGCGACAAATCAATCAACGTAACTGTTGATGCCTTTTGGATGGATGCCACTGAGATTACAAATAACGAATACAAACAATTTGTTTATTGGGTACGTGACTCTATAGCCATGCGAATGCTCATTAATTCAAATGCATTAGGTTATCAGAAACTGACAACTTATAACAACCGCGAAAATCCTCTCGATAATCTTAGCCCCGAAGAACTTGCAAAAGTACCTTTGAACTGGAAAGCCAAAATTCCATGGAAATCGAAAGATGATACAGTGAAGGCAGTTTTAGGTCGCTTTTATTTCTTCAGCGAAAACGCAATTGGCCGATCGAATCAGCTGAACCCTGCAATACTAACTTACAAATACGAGTGGATCAATTACGACCAGGCAGCTTTACCCGGTAACAAATATAATGTAGCCACTGGTGCTTATCCTAAAAATGCGAAAGTAAGAGTGGATACTTCTTATGTCGACGAAAACGGTACTATTGTGAACCGAACTATCGAACGTAAACTTGTGAATAGGAAGGACCTGATTTCTACACGTATTGTCAATGTATATCCCGATACAGTAATGTGGTTACGCGATTTCCAGTATGCTTACAACGATCCTAAAATGAAGATGTACTTTTCGCATCCCGGATTTGCCCAATACCCGGTTGTAGGTGTTACATGGGAGCAGGCGCAGGCATTTTGCAACTGGCGTACTCAACTCTACAACACTACTCACAAAGTAGGAGGTCAGGACTATCGCTTGCCCACCGAAGCCGAATGGGAATATGCAGCGCGTGGTGGTAAACAACTTGGTTTGTATCCATGGGGAGGAAATTATCTTCGCGACAATAATGGATGTTTCCTTGCCAACTTTAAACCTATGCGCGGAAGTTACACCGACGATACAGGTGCCACTACAATGAAAGTAGGTTCATTCGCACCTAACGAATATGGTTTGTATGATATGGCTGGAAACGTGGCCGAATGGACATCGTCTGCTTATGTAAGTTCTACCAATACAATGGTTTCGGATATGAATCCTAATTTTCAGTACAATGCTAAAAATGATGATGCTGATGTATTGAAACGCAAAGTTATAAAAGGCGGTTCGTGGAAAGATATAGCATATTACCTTCAGTGCGGCGTGCGTACATACGAATATCAGTACGAAAGCAGACCATATGTTGGTTTCCGTTGTGTACGTTCTTTTAATGGTGAATAAGAAAATTAAAGAATCTAATTAAAAAAAAAGACGATTATGTCCGAACAGACAAAATTCGATTTGTGGTGGAATTCGCCTAAGATGAAAAGAATTATTGCAGCAGCTTACAGTTTAGGTGCTTCAATTGTAATTCTGGGAGCTATGTTTAAAATTCTTCATTTAACCGGTTCCAGTTATATGTTGGGTTTTGGTATGACTGTAGAAGCAATTATTTTTGCTTTAGGGGTGTTTGATAAACCCGTAAAAGAGTTCGAGTGGAATAAAGTTTTTGACTTTGAAAGCGAGAAACTTCGTTCAAACAATTTAGTGCCGACGCCACAAGTAGAATCAAAATCGTCTTTAAAAGTAAATTATAGCGAAACAATAAGCGATGAGGATGTGAAGAAGCTTTCGGAAGGAATTAAAAACCTTTCTGCTACAGCCGATCAGCTGAATGCCCTTACTTCGGTTGTAAAATCAACAGACAAACTAACGTCGAATCTAGACAATGCTTCCGAAATGACTTCTAAATTTATTCATAGTCAGGAGCAACTTAATAATGCAACATCTCAACTGCAAAGTTCATATCAGTCCATCAACAACGGTATGGAGATGGTTGACAAAAACACAAAGCAGTATGCCGGTAAAGTAGAGGAAATAAATAAAAATCTCTCTTCAATCAATTCGGTATACGAAATTCAGCTTAAAAACATCCAGGCTCAGTCAGAAGGATTGACAAAACAGAACGAAGTGATCAAAGCAGTGAGTGTCGATTTGAATCAGATTTCATCCAGTATGGACAAATTGAAGTTGACAACGCAAAATATTTCAGAACAAACCGAACTCTATAAATCCGGAACCGAAAAACTGGTGAAGCAAGTTGCCGACCTTAATTTGGTGTATGGTAATATGTTGAACGCATTAAGCTGAAAAGAGTGATTATTTTCCTTTATTTACAAATCGTTAATGAATA
>Ga0209373_10001651_pt1 | contig 25108 bp, 26 predicted proteins | sample Higcelweek5metaG_FD_187173 | JGI IMG/M metagenome (GOLD analysis project Ga0209373, IMG submission 187173) | Freshwater pond sediment microbial communities from the University of Edinburgh, under environmental carbon perturbations - High... | ecosystem: Environmental > Aquatic > Freshwater >... | reverse complement strand
CAATTGAGCAGGTTAAGGAACTGAGAAATAAGTACGGTAATGAGTAATTGTCAAAATGAGAAAGTGACTTAGAAAGTTACAAGTAACGTGCAGAACATTCTGCCTGTTACCGGTCACTGGTCAACAATCATCATTCTTTTACACCAAGCTCATCTATATCAAGTAAATCTTTGGGTCTACCTGAAGCCTTTTTGTTCTTTATCAATTCATTAAAGCCAATATAAAAAATCTGGATATCACCATAATTACCACTAACTTTATTTTTCCAGACCTGATCGAATGTTAACCCGCTGATTGCATTTATCATTTCAATTCTGACAGGTGGTATTCCCATTCTTATTATACTACCTGGATCATAAAATTCGTCCAGATTAAAAGACCCTTTTGTAAACCCAAAGTCTATTAAAGCATTTTCGATATTATTAATATTTTCTGAAGCGTTTCTAAAAAAAATATCCATATCATTAGTGGTTCTAATATAGCCATGAAAAGCAACGGCATATCCCCCCACAATAACAAATTCTACATTATTTTTTTTTAATAATCGTAAGAACTCTTTGAAGTCGTCTTGGATATTCATTTTTTATGTTTAAATAGATTTGCTGTCGAAGATCTTCTAACAAGGATATTCTTTCGTCTGGTGAGAGATTTTTCGATAGATCTATACCCTTTTCTGTTATTTTGGGAGTTTTTATGATTTTTAGTACTTTTTGAATTTCCATATTATGTAAGATAGTATAAAAACCGTTTTTATTCAAGCCATAATTGTTTTGGAGAAAGAGTGTTCTGTTGTGTTGTAAAAGAAGCCGCTTTAACAATTGACATACTTAAAATGGATGAAAAAGAGATTGTGTACGGGTTCGATTACTCGTCACAAATCACTATCACTAAATATCAAGGTTTCTTATAAGTTCCTTTGCAATTAGAGTGTTTTCCAATCGCATAATACTTTCCTCCGCATTTCCAAAACTTAACAGATTAATACTTCCATACCATACAATCCAGTTGTCAATAATAGCGAATTTCTGATGGATGTCAGATTTAAATATTGTCTTGACTCCAGATAATTGTAAAAACGACACAGTTTCACTGACTGCTGACTGTTCAACTTCCCTGAAATTATCCAGAGGTCTGGTAACAATGGTCATAGTAACGTTTTTATGTAGGTCATTTCTCCAGTAGTCAACTATTTGAATGGCCCGGTTTTTCCGAATAAAGGGGATCACAATCATGATTTCTGAGGTGGCATTAATGATGTCGTTTCTGTAAACAGGAAGAAAACTGCTTCTGTCAAATATGAAATCTGGTGACGTATCATTGTTTATTGATCCTTTTACTTTATATCCAATTGATGCATAACCGTTGAGACGTTTCTGATACATACGTTCCAGCATTTTGACATGAATATCAATATAATCAAATATCTGAACGTCTTTTTTTGAATCATATAATCTATGAAGCCGTCCGGCGTATTGCTGAAGTGTACCTTTCCATGAGATCGGCATGGTAAGGAATAACGTATCCAATCGTGGTTCATCAAAACCTTCGCCAATAAATTTACCAGTTGCTATTATGGTAAGTGGCCTGTCTGCTGGAGTTTCCGTAATGGTTTTCATGATGGATTTTGTTTCAGATATGCCTCTTCCTCCTGTCAATGTGATGGTATCTGGAATGGTGGGTTTTATATTTGAGTAAAGCAGATCAACGTGCGCTTTTCTATCTGTTAAAACAAGGCAGTTTCTTCCTTCGTTATGGCAGCTGATTACATCTGAAATTATCATCTGATTTCGGAATTCATTCGTAATTACTTCTGCAAAAAGAGTAGTAATGCTGTTTTCTTTTACTGTTTTGTCTTCCGGTATTTGCAATGATGTAAATCTTGGTATGACAAAATGTGAAAAAGGCCTTTTGTCAGCCTGTTTTTTTGCATCATCCCTATATAGGATATTTCCGCATTGCATAAAACTGGAACAGCTTTTCAGTGGCTTTGGACAAAGATCCTTTTCCCAGTCATTTTGACAAGATGGAGAGTAACCTGCTTTGTCCGACTTTGTTTTCCATCTGGTTGCGAAAACATCAGATCTTCCTTTAAATAGTGATAAAAACAATTCAATTTTACTTGTTGATGCACTGTAGTTATTAATTGACTGGTTATCTGTTTCCGGAAGTGTCTTGGTCAGATGAGCTTCTTGTGGCTGAGGACAATGAAGCTGAGCCTTTAATTTAGTATTTTCAGCCTTAAGCTGGATGTATTCATTAAGTAGTTTATGATACTTTAAAGATAATTCTTCATACTCAGTTGACATTAAGTGAGCCTTGAATGTGTACAAAAATATAATAATGTCAAAATACTAAATTACCAGTTAAAATAAATCCAACCCTTATGAATAAAAGTTAATCATTATTGATTATATTCCATAAAAAGCGGATAAATATGGAGTATGTTCCATAGAATGTTAACTCTAATAAAATCAGTAGTTTCTTTCTACCTGGACCGCGCTTGGATAAAATAGGTACTACTGATTACGTAACTTTAAATACTGATCAGTACTGATAGAACTGAAACAGTATTTATATTAGTATTAAATCCAGATGGTATACTTAGTAAACTTCTTGGTTGCACAAATCTTTACTAATGAAAGTTTGTTAATATACTTTTCAAGGATAAAAACAAACACCAGTCTTAATAATCTGATCCGCAAGATCTGCATTTGATATTTGTTTAAAGATCGAAATATCAAAGGTGTAGGGAAGCATTAAATCGTCAAGATCACACTGAAGTTTACTGATAATAGAAAGATCTATTGCATCTCCAATAAGCGAAAAGTCAATGTCAGAACCATTTTTATATGTGTCTTTCGCACGAGATCCATACAGGATGACTTTTTCAATCTGAGGGTAGTGTGCAAAAATGTTTCTGATTTTTGCTATTATGTTTTCGTCAAGACCAAAGCACATATTTAAACCGGCTCGATTTCCTGCAGAGAAAGAAACTTTTTTTGTAAAGTAATAAATTCAGCGTGATATTTTTTTTGTATGTTGTCAACAATTTCTTTGGCGGTTTCTTCATTGTAGGTGTGAGATGTCAGGTTTCGACTTACAATCATATTCATCCAGATTTCACCATTTTCGATCAGGCCAAGTCTGAATGCTTCTCTGGTTGCATCTTTGGAACCATAAATCTCTTTATCACCACGTGATTCTAAAAAATCTTTAATTGTATTCCATGCCAGTTCATGAGTGTATTCAAATGCTTGAATTAATCCCTGTTCTTCAAGTTCATTTAAATTCATTTTTTCAACATATTTTGTAAGTCTAAGAACTGCCTTAGTAAAATTCCGGAATCTCTGAATCCATCGGATATCATTATTATTCAATATAGAAACCCTGGTTGTTATTTTAGCTATTTATGAAATTGTAAATCAACAGCTTGATTTAAATATGTTCCATGTATTATTAATTTACTGTAATTATAAAATAAACCATCAGCATCTCAAATGACAACTATCACCCTGAAAAATCTTCTGTATTGCGTTTTGTGATGAGTTACTTTAAAATCAAACAGTTTTTTCCTGCTTGGGCTACTGTGGTTCAAGCACTTTAATACTTCATGCAAATTAGATATTGAATATCTAATTTGCATGAAGTATTATTAAAAGATGATTAAAAGAGAATTAGCATGTAAACTCGCTGAGCTTGCAACGAAAATGCCAGTCGTATCCTTAACAGGACCAAGGCAGTCAGGGAAATCTACACTTGCCCGATCTGTGTTTCCTAACTATAAATATGTTAATCTTGAGGATTTAGAGTTAAGGGAATTTGCCCGATCTGATCCAAAAGGTTTTCTTGAAGAGTATTCTTTTCCCTTAATTATTGATGAAGCTCAATATGTTCCTGCACTTTTTTCCTATATTCAGGTTATCTGCGACCGTGAAAACAGGGAAGGAATGTATGTTTTGACCGGATCCCAGGATTTTCTACTTTCAAAATCCATATCTCAGAGTCTTGCAGGTCGTGTTGCAACACTTCATCTGCTTCCATTTTCTATTCGTGAATTGGAAAAGACTGATTTCTGCGAAAGTAAATGGGAAAATTATATTGTTAAAGGTTTTTATCCAAGAATATATGACAAAAAACTTGACTATACAAAATGGTATTCAGATTATATAAGAACTTATATTGAAAAAGACGCCAGAGATATAGTAAATATGGGGGAATTAAGAACATTTCAGCAATTTGTTTCCCTTTGTGCAGGCAGGATAGGGCAGCTTGTCAATTTGTCTTCTCTGGGTAATGATCTGGGGATAAGTTATCAGACAGTCAAGAGGTGGATTAACGTTCTTGAAGTTACCAATATTATTTTATTGCTTAGACCCTATCATGCAAATTTTAATAAGCGGATAATTAAAACTCCGAAACTGTATTTCAATGATCCCGGTATTGTGTCATATCTGCTTGGAATCAGAAAGCCTGAAGATGTACCCAACCATTTCTGCAGAGGCGCGCTTTTCGAGAATATGATTGTTGTTGAAACAATTAAATCATACTATAACAACGGCCTTGAGCCGCCAGTTTTTTTCTGGCGTGACAGCGGCGGGCTTGAAGTTGACATGATTATTGATGAAGGTGGAGTAGGTTATCCAATTGAGATAAAATCTGGAAAAACATTTGATAATGATTTTACAAAAAGCATCACCAAATTTTTCGAAATATCAAAATCTGGTGATAATAAAGGCGCGGTTGTATATGGCGGCGAAATAAAACAGAAAAGGGATAATATACAAGTTTACACATGGAATAAGTGGCCGCGCCACGCTGCTATTTTTTCTCATCAAATTCAAACTTGACAGGTACACTTCGTAATAGTTTCTCCTTTTTATATGCTTCCCTGTCAAAGGAATTGTTGAGATCCTCTTCTACAAACTGATCAAATTCGTCCATTGACAGGGGGCTATGTTTAAAAGGCTCTGTATGAAAAACCGGCAGTGAAAAATTAAGATTTGTAAATTCCATAAAAGTTTATTTCTCGTCAGTTAAATATGTTATTATTTTATTGTAAATCTCTATTGTACCAAATTTTTCGCATAGTGTACGGAATTCTGGCTTGTTGTAATCCAGTTTGTTTATTCTAATAAGATTAATTATGTCAGGAAGATCGATAAGTTCACGATGTGCATTATACTTAATCGAATGAAGCTTCAGTGCAATAAGATGTTCAAGAGATGGTACAATAAATTCTTCAGATGCAATTGATGTTTTGTTTCCGCTTTTTAAAAACATATCAATTGTATCTGGGTCAGCAAACACAAAGTCGAGATCGCGAAATCCAATGGTATTTGTCAATTGTACAAAAACATCCTGTTGATTGGCAATTGAGTATCCAAGCTTGAACAGATGGTTCATTATTGCATTGAAAGACTCTTTTGACAGCATGAAATCAATATCAGCAGTATGTCGTGTTACTTTATATGCATTGATGGCATATCCACCAATGAGTATACAACTGATTTTTTCCTGGCGAAAAATTTCAGCAAGTATTTTAAAAATAGAAGCAGTCATTACATAATATTTTCTGAAAAGAATGAAAATCCTCAAATCAACTTCAAATCAACCTTAAATCAAAAACTTTCCCCCCTCATAAATAACCTTCTGGCTTCCATCAGGAAGTGTTGCGGTAACCATCCGGTCTCCGGTTGCGATAATATCTGTATGTTCAGGCGAATCATTGTAACCAAGCCGTTCAAATTCTGCATCTGTCATGTCTTTGGGATCTGTCATGCAGGCATCGTGATAGGCTTTGCCAATCGCGAGATGCGTGTTGCCGAACTCACCGCCGAAGTTTTCATCGAATAGTGTATTTGCCATGAATTTGTTGATTTTAGAGAATCTGGAGTCTGTAAGAGAAAATTCTCCTATTTTATCAGCATTTTTCTGTTTGAGCATCTCAAGAAGCAAATCCTGATTCTGTGATGCCTGAGCCTTTACAACAATACCGTTTTTTATCTCCAGATGAATATCTTTAATGATATTGCCGTAGCGGTAAAGCGGCTGATCGAAATAGATTCTGCCCTCCACACCGCGCCAGTTTGGAGATGTGAAGATCTCAAAGCTTGGAATGTTTCTTCCGCTGCCTCCAAGCCACTTGCGTCTTTCGCCGATCTGTACAGTAATGTCAGTGTCTTTGGCTTTTACGTGCACTGTTTCAATGCGCATATCGTTAAGCGTTGTCAGAATCAAATCCATGTCCCCGGTTACTTGTTTCCATTTTGCAATAGGATCATTTTCATAGAGAAAGCATGCGCGGCTTATCTGTTCCCAGTATTCCTCTATTGACATTGCGGCTTCTTTTGCCGCTCCGTCAGTACCGTAAAGGCATAGTGTCCATGTAAAACAGCCCTGATCCTCTTTCGCGTCAAGCCAATCACGGAACGGCTGTGCGCTTTTACTTGACATGATAACTTTTCTTGGGTCTGCTTTGGAAAGAAACAGCGGATCTTCATCGGCAAGAATTCTTACATAGTGATCAACTGTATCCGCAAGTCCGCGGTAGTATTTGTCAGGAAAAAAACTGACCTGTTCGTCTGTTCCTTCCTGAAGTTGAATCAGCTTGAAATCATCATCCTGCAGAATAACCAGAGGATGACCACCACTTCTGAGGATTGTACGTGATATTTCTTTGGCAAGGGGAACACCGGCAGTTTGACTGACAAGATAAACAACGTCACCCTTTTTTATCCCGCTTCCGCCATTTAGAGCAAAGTTAACAAGTACCTTTGAGTATTTTTCAAGCAGTTCCCCTGATGGTGTAAACATAATTTACCTTTCTAATATATTGAGATATCTATATCTTCTGTTTGTAAGGTTTATCCGGCTAAATCAGTAAATACAGCGCTGTTTCAGTGAATTATTACCGGCTCTGTAAAACAAAAACCAGTTTTTTCGTGTTACATAGTTCAATTTTCAGGACATTAGTATATCTAACTTTTTTAATTCTATCATGTAAAAAATAAATTAAACAAGTTATAATAAACCATTCATAGATTATTAATTTAAAATATGCTCAAATATTAATCTGGATGAATCTGATATTTATGGCAAGTAATGATAAAAAAGGTTGAAATTTAAAAAAAATGCAATTTAAGGCAACGGTTCAATTTACTTGCATCACTGAACAATAAATGTCATACTTAGAAATCAGGATGTATATGAGTAAATTATTATTAGTAAAAAAGTAAGGCGTAGAATTATGTCGATTGAGGAAAAATCAGGAAATTGCAGTATGGATTGCAGTACGAGTGCCTGGAATTATTCAGAGCTTCATTTCAAAAGGATTTTCCAATCACTTTATTTTTAAGCAGATAAACAGCTGATAATATCAAGGGAAATATGAGCACCACGGACAATAGCAACACTGATAGATCTGATACTGATGATTCTGAAAGCAATGAACTTTATGCACGTGAGAATAAGACCATATTCGATGCAATGGAAGGTATGATCTGCGTTGTTGATAGGGATCTTAAAATCGTACGTGTAAATAAAGGGTATTCTGATTTTGTCGGTATAGCAGTTTCGGATCTGATCGGATGCCACTGCTATGATGCTTTTTGGAAATACAGTGAAAAATGTTCTGATTGTCCTTGTCAGGTTACTTTTCAAACAGGTAAAGCAGTAGTCAATAAGCGAATTGTAAAGAAATCACAGGATGATGTCAGACATTTTGAGGTAAAGACATTTCCTGTCAATGATAACTTCGGGCGTGTTTTACATGTAGTGGAGTTTGTAAAGGATGTGACAGAAGAGAAAAGAATGATCGAGCAGCTTATCCGCTCGGAAAAACTGGCAAGTATTGGAATCATGACTGCGGGTATCGCTCATGAGATGAATAATCCATTGTCCGGGATCAGTGGTACTGCAGTCAATCTGCTTGAAAAGCCTGATAAATACGGCCTCAATGATAAAGGAATAACAAGGGTAAATGCCATTCTTGAATCGGCGGCACGTGCTACATTTATCATGAAAGATCTGCTTCGTTTGTCAAAGAATAATGATTCTGTGCATGTGCTGGTTGATATCAACAAACTTGTTATGAAAACTGTAAACGCCGTTCATCTTGAAGGCAGCAGTGAAATTCAGAAACAGTTTCATATTGATGATACATTGCCGCTTGTCCACTGCGATCCGTCAAAGATTGATCAGGTTGTATTTAATCTTGTGACAAATGCTATTCAGTCAATAGTAGAGAAAAAGCGTATTGTGTCAAGTATCGGCAGAAAGCACAGAGGGGTGCTGCAGGTATCGACACAAAATATGAAATCGCATATACTGATTAATGTAACAGACAACGGTACAGGTATTTCACCTGAAATCCGGACCCGGATTTTTGATCCGTTTTTCAGCACAAAACCGGCCGGTCAGGGAACGGGCCTTGGACTAAGTGTATGCCATCGTATTATAGAGGAGCATCAGGGGAAAATATTTTTTGAATCAATTGACGATTTAACAATTTTTTCAGTGGAGCTGCCCCTGAGTAATGGTCCGCAAGTCAGGGAGAATAAATAATGTCAACAAAAAGGAATATATATGTCAGAGAGTAATGATGAGAGGAAGTATAAAATTTTGGTTGTTGATGATGAAAAGGCGATTCGTCTGATGCTTCTTGATTTTCTGGAAGATAAGTATCTTGTAAAAACTGCAGATAACGGTGATGATGCCTGGGAGATGCTCTCAAAAGAACATTTTGATCTTGTAATCTCTGATATTAACATGCCCGGCATAAGCGGACCAAAGCTTCTTTCCGATATCCGCAGGAAATATCCATCGACACGGGTTGCTCTTATAACAGCATATAATGTTGATGATTATGTTAGAGTCGCAAAAGATAATACTATTTCAAATATTATACCAAAAACAGTTCCTTTTAATTTTTCAGAACTGGATTCCCTGGTTGCCGGACTTCTGACAGGAGATATTTTCGGGCTTTCAAAATATCTGCTTACTGATAAAACAGTACTTGATACAACCTGGATAAAATCAACGCAGGATGCGCGTGATTCAAGGGAACGGATAATAAATATGTTTGAAGAAAAATTCGGTACATCAGGGGATATGAAACTTATTTTTGATGAAGTAGTGACTAATGCAATTTACCATGCACCCACATTAAGTGACGGGTCTGAGAAGTATCAGGAATTTTCTGACGTAGCCCTGGAGGAAAATGAGTACATATATGTAGAAAGCGGATTCGATAAAGAAAAGTATGCAATTTCCATAACCGATTATCAGGGAAAGCTCACTAAAGAGATGGTCCTGTATAAAATTGACCGGCAGATAACCGGTGAGGGCTTACTGGATGACAGCGGGCGCGGAATCCATATGAGCCGTCTGTTTGCCGACCGTATGATTATTAATATTGAGCCCAATAAGCGAACAGAGGTGATTCTAATTAATTATTTTTCACATAAATATCGTGGATATAAACCGTTATATATTAACGAACTGTAGTCGTTTTAAAATTGAAATATATCTGATTAAGCAGGAATAGGTATGTTTTAAGTAATAAATTTAATAAACTATACTAAAGATTTAAAAAAAACGTATCTTCAAGCCATATGTGATATATTATTTTCGTCTCTTGCGAATTAAAACAGGGAGAGAAGTTGATTAATCGTTGCCGTGGTCGGAAAATCAAACTTGAGGGGTTCAACAATCTTACTAAATCCTTGAGCTTCAACATATACGACATTTGCTATGCACGTTCACGAGCATCACAAATAGATTATCTGGAATATATTGATGATGTTTATAACTCTGAGAAGCTTCAGACTATTGCGGAAGAAGTGACAAGTATCATTGAAGCAAAGGTTGTAAATATTTCAACTCAGGATTATGATCCGCGTGGTGCAAGCGTCACAGTACTCATAAATGAGGGGCATCATACACTGGGCAGTGATGGTGTGCTGGCTCATCTGGATAAAAGTCATATTGCGGCTCATACTTATCCTGAAAATAATACCAATACCGGCATATCCACTTTTCGTGTTGATATTGATGTATCAACATGTGGAATGATTTCACCTTTAAGAGCACTTGATTATCTGATTGACAGTTTTGATTCTGATGTTGTGCTTATGGACTATCGGGTGCGTGGATTTACCAGAGATGTCACTGGACGTAAAGTGTATATTGACCATGATATCACTTCAGTGCAGGATTATATCTCAGACGAAATACTTGACAAGTACACTGCCTATGATATTAATATCGTCTCAGATAATATTTTTCATACCAAAATGATGTTAAAGAACCTTAAACTGGAAAACTATCTCTTTGGTTCTGACAGCGACAAAATGTCAAAAGCTGAAAGAACCCGTGTGAGAACTCTCCTGAAAAAGGAAATCCAGGAGATATTTGAATGCAGAAACATATTCGAACGGGAATAGGCAATGTTCGCAGGATTGCTCCTGACAGAAAGCTGTATACTGAAGCCCTGAATCCGTATTTTGGTTATTTTTATACAATAAAAGAGACACTGGTCAGGCAGAAGACCAAATATCAGCAGATTGAACTTATTGATACTGATGAATTCGGTAAAGTGCTGCTGCTTGACGAGATAACACAAGTGGCGGAGCGCAAGGATTACGATTATCATGAGACAATGGTTCATCCTGCGGTCTGTTCGCACCCAAAACCTAAATCTGTACTGGTCATTGGCGGCGGAGACGGTGGAATTGTACGGGAAGTGCTTAAACACTCATCTGTAAAGCGTGTTGAGATTGCAGAGCTTGATGATGGCGTTATTGAGTTTTCAAAAAAATATCTTAAATCAGTGCATGACGGATGTTTTGATGATCCGCGGGTGAATGTGAATGTAGTGGATGGAAGACAGTATGTTGCATCGTGCAGGGGTCAGTTTGATATAGTGATTATGGACATGACTGATCCGTTTGGGCCATCGCGGATGCTCTATACAAAAGAGTTTTTTAAGATTGTCAAACGGTCATTCAGGGATGGGAATGGAATTTTTGTGATGCATTCAGAGTCCCCGATATCACGGCCTCAGGCATTTTCATGCATACAGAAAACGCTTAACAGCGTGTTTGCAAATGTAAATCCTATGTATTTATATATACATATGTATGCTGTATTGTGGTCGATCACACTCAGCTCAGAGAACATAAACGCATCTTTAATAAAGCCTGCTGTTATCGACAGACGGTTGGCAAAAAATAAACTTACAGGTTTACGTGTGTATAACGGTGTCACTCATTTATCAATGCAGGCTGAATTTCCCTATATTAGTCAGATATTGAAAGGGCGCTCACATATTATTACTGACGCTAAACCTGATTTTCCTGATGATTTCATTTCCTGATTTACCAAAGGAGTATTAAGTAGCTGTATGGAGTTTTCTAAAATCCAGGAATTGGTTTCCCTGCACGGGACACCGGTCTTATTTTTATCGGAGAGCAGGCTGCGTGATGGTTATCGTAATCTCAAGGCAGCGCTTCCCGGAGTCGATCTTTACTATGCTGTAAAATCGAATGCTACAAGGGAAATAGTGTCGATCCTTGACAGTGAGGATGCGTTTTTTGATGTCTGTACAAATGGTGAAATTGATATTTTGAAAAGCTGCAATATTATTGCAGACCGTTGCATTCATACTCATCCGATTAAACGCGATTCGGATATAAAATATGCAGTGGAATATGGCTTGCAGTGGTTTGTGGCAGATAATGAGGATGAATTATATAAATTCATTCCTTATAAGGATAAAATTCGGTTACTGATTCGGATGAGCATTCAGAATCCGGGATGTCTTGTAAATCTATCGGCAAAATTCGGTGTTGTACCCGAGAAAACGTGGGACCTTATTCGTAAAGCTCATGAAATGGGACTCAATGTCGGTGGTATCAGTTTTCATGCCGGTTCACAAAACGAAAGTCCGCTCAAATATATAGAGGCGCTTGAGTATTGCCGTGATATTTTCAAGAAGGCTGCACTTAAAGGAATCAATATTGAAGTTGTTGATATCGGGGGAGGATTCCCGATAAATTATCTTACACCTGTTATGCCCATGGCACAGTTTTGTCAGCCTATCGTTGAATACCTTGACCGGTATTTTTCAAGTTACAGAATAATTGCTGAACCTGGCCGGGTGCTGAGCGGTCCGACTATGACACTTGCCACCAAAGTAATGGGGCGGTCGCTTAGAAATGGTACATGGTGGTATTATCTTGACGAAGGATTGTATGGATCATTTTCCGGAAAAATGTACGATCACGCTGATTATCCGATGTTTCTGGAACGTACCGGGCCGCGACACAATTCTGTGCTGGCAGGGCCCACCTGTGATTCAATTGATGTGTTGTATGAGAATATCAGTCTGCCGCTTCTTGAAATAGGTGAAATGCTTGTTTTTGAGTCCATGGGCGCTTATACAACTGCAAGCGCGTCCAATTTTAACGGATTCCCTAAAGCAAAGATAGTTGTGGTTGATTGACATGTTACTTGCTATTGACATATATTAATGTCTTTGGCTGTTGCGGCCGATACGGTCAAAAATTTAACTTTTATGAGGTGACCATGAACAGCCTTATTAAATTCTCTCCTGAAAGTGGCTCTTCACTATGGATACAAAATCTGATCCATGGAATGGCAGGCTTGACAATACGGGCAAAGCACGCTGTTTTCTGCGACTCAAGTCCTTTTCAGAAGATAGAAGTTTTTGATACTTACAGTTTCGGACTTGTTCTATGCCTCGGCGGAACTGTTGTTCTTACTGAATATGACAGCAGTACATATCATGAAATGATGACACATCCTGCAATGCTTATGATGAAAAAACCTCAGCGGATCTGTATCATAGGCGGCGGGGACGGCGGGTGTCTCAAAGAGGTGCTCAAACATGATTCTGTGACATCAGTAGTGATTGTTGAGATCGATAAAATGGTTACAGATACTGTAAAACGTTTTTTTCCTGACCTGTCAAAAGGTTTTGATGATCCGCGGGCAGAAATCGTATTTGATGATGGTTACAATTATTTGAAAACAAATGAATCTAAATTTGATATAATTCTTGTAGACTCATATGATCCGGGAGGGCCGGTTGGATCACTTGAAACAGCGGATTTCCACAGTATTGTTTCAGAGAGGCTTTCTGATGATGGAATGGTGGTCTACCAGACAGATTCTCCTACAGTAAAAGGTGAGTTTTTAAGAAATACATATAGAAGTGTTTCCTCACTGTTTAAGAAAAGTAAACCTTATATCTGTTCAATACAGTCTTTTCCAGAAGGAATATGCAGTTTTCTTGCCTGTGCAAAGAATGAGTCTGTTTTTGATAATTTTGACAACCAGAGGTATAATGCTTTGGCTGATCAATGTTCTTATTATAATGAAGAGGTGCATGTCGGAGCGTTTTTGCTTCCTCAGCAGATAAAGAGACTACTTAAGAGTTGATCTACCAGGGCTTGATAACAGAAATGGCAGAATATATAATAACTGTGAAAATATTAATTGGCCTTCCTGAGATTTGCCCATGGAAATAGTTACAATAATCTGGATAATCATATTTTTCATTTTCGCACTGACACTGCTGTTTATCTGGAGCAAAATGTATTTGCTGAATAAACGGGTTCAATCGGTTGGAGTTATAGTACAGGAAATCAATGGACTTGACAGGCAGTTTAATAAAAACGAAAGTGAATAGTCGTTTAATGAAACAGTAACGGATACCCTCAGGTGGAGTAAACGGAGAATAATTTTCATTGAACATGAAAGGAGCGGTCGACAAAGGATAGGTTTTATCATGCTGGACGGACATCTTTGAATCGAGCATCAAGTGCATGAAAGTATTTAGGACAAGGCAACGCGCATAACTTTAGTTTGCATAAATTGGTATTGAGATCGTAGCGCGTATTTATAAGCTCAATCATTATGCACTGATTTTAAACATTTATGGAGAAGTAAACATGGAATTAGCAGTAATTATTGCGACAATTGTTGTCGTTATTCTGCAAATTATTACGATCGCAAAGCTTAAAGAAACAAAAAAAGAGGTAAGCGATCAGGCAGCTAAGATCAACCAGGCACTGACAAGTGACCGATCTGGAGAAAAAAGAGACCGTGATTTCAGGTCTCAGAATAACAGAAGACCAGGTAATGATCAGCGGCCAAGACCATCAGCACAATCACAGGCACAAGCACAGCCTCAGGCTCAACAACCAGCTGCTACCGGATCTGTTGATACAGTAGAGAAATCACTTCGTGATATCAACCTGAAGTTGAAAAACGCAGAACGGGATCAGGAATTTGCACGACGTAAAGTTCAGGAGAATTTTAATAAGGATCCGAACCGTCGTAATGAAAGAAATGATAGAAACGATAGAAACCCAAGAGGTGGTAATCGTGACAATCGTGACAACCGCGATAGTCGTGATCGCGACAACCGTGACCACAGGGATAGTCGGGATAACCGTCCTGTCGGCAATAGAGACCGTCGTAGTGGGGGGAACTGGCAGGAACGCAATAAGTCACGTGAACCATTAAATTTTGGTGACAATCCTCAAGGTGATGAAAGCCAGATACAGGAAAAGTCAAGTCTGCTTTCAGGTCTGGAACAGCCTTCAGCAAATGTTGCAGAACCGATTGCTGCACAGGTTGCTGTTGCAGATGCAATTGCATCTGATGTTGATGCATCTGATCTGAACAATGATGATAGCTTACAGCATGGCAGGAAGATTCTTGTAAAAAGACGTGCGCTTAAAGATGGTGAAAGTGCGTCTGATAGTGTTGAAACTGAAGGCTCATCAGAGAGTATTCAGTCTGCATCATCAGAAAATTCTGCTAAAAATGAAAGTTCTGATTCAGAAGGAAGTTCTTCTGAAGGGGAAATCAAGTTCGGCCGCAGATAGTCAATATTTACAGCTGATATTTATTAAAAATGCCCGGTCTTTTACAGATCGGGCATTTTTATTTCTTTTTCAATAATCCACGCAGTGTGGTTTTCAATGATTGAATTCCTGTGAATTCATAAATTAAGAAGATTATTAGCGCTGATGGCAAGCTTACAAAAAGGGAGATAAGGCTGTTGGTCAGCAGTATTGAATCTGTGTTTATAAAGGGTTCTATTCTACTCTTTAAAACAAATCCTATGCCGCATCCGAAGATACAAATAATAAGAATTTTCAAAAACTGTAAAGCAAAAGCGGACGCGTTTTTCCATAGTTTGTATTTGTTAATCCAGCAGAAGTAAAGAATAAGAAACTGAAAAACCATTGCGATACTTGCGGCGGCAGCAATTCCCGGCGCTTCATAAAAACGGCTGAAAATAATATAGACAGGAATGGAAAGAAGTGCAACGGCGGTGCTTATGAGCATTGGCAACAAAGTATTCTGCAGTGCATAAAATGATCGGGATATAATCATGGATGCAGAATAAGAAAACGCACCAAAAAGATATATGGAGAAAATTGTCGCAGTTTTGGAAACAGAAGTTTCTGAAAAACTGCCTCTTTGATAAAGAATTGAAATGATCGGTTTTGAGAGTAAAAGTAAAATGCCGGAAACAGGCAGGAGATAGATTGCGATTTTTATTAGCATTTTGTGAAGCAATTCTGACATTTTGTCAAATTGTTTTTCAATAGCCATTTTGGATAAAAACGGAAAAAAAGCCACTCCTGATGCCTGCCCGAAAACAGCTACAATAATAAGCATTGTGCGAAAAGCATAGTTGATACTTGATGTGGATCCTTCCGGAAGATATGCTCCAAAGAATCTGAAAAACAGTTCATTAGAGAAAACCATACTGATGCCAAGAATCAGCGGAATGGTTTTTCTGATGTAACTAGATAAATCCGGATCAGAAAAATTGATCGAGAATTTAAATTTCAGACCAGCTCTTATTGCCCCCGGAAGTTGAACCAGCACATTGCCTGTAAATGCACCGATAAGTACACCCCAGGCAAATCCCTCAATGCCAATAATCGGACTTAAAACTATGCCGCCCAGAATAATACCAAAGTTGTAACAAAGAGGATTTAATGCAGGTAAAAAGAACTTGTGTTCTGCCATTTGTACAGCTGAAAAGAATGCGCCCCAGTAAAAGAATATCTGCGCAGGGAGTATGATCATGGTTAAACGGCATGTAAGAGACAATTGCTCCGGGTCTGTAGACAATTTACCCATTATGCCAAGTATTGATGGCGTAAAAAACATCATGAGAGGAATCAGGATTACAAACAGCAATGATCCTATAATTAATAGATTGGAAAATGATTGCCAGGCCCGTTCCCGGTTTCCGTCAAGCAGGTGTTTCTGAAAAATTGGAATAAAGGTTATTGAAAGAAAACCACCTGCAAGAAAGTGGTTTAGTAATTCTGGAATAAAAAAAGCAGTTACATAAGCATCCATCTGGCTTGTAGTGCCGCCGTGGTATGCAAGTACCTGTTCTCTTATCAGTCCGGCGATCCTGCTTAACAAAACAGATGCTATCATAATAATGGTGGCAATAGTAAGTGATTTGGCAAGGGATTTCTGCCCACAGTGAGAATCCTGTTTTGAAAAATGATTCTCTTGCGGCAATGAAGCTTTTATCTGATCTGTCATGCCCTAAAATTAATGTATGCATTTAATGAAGATGGAAAAAATGTGAATGTAAGGAATAAATCGGCATGATTTGGAGGATGCAGGAATATAAGTTCACAAATAAAAATCATGTATTTCGCTTAAAATCAGAAGTAAAACGTCTGTATCAGGAAGGCAGCAGTATCGGGAGAGTTGTGTAGGCATAAAACAACGGAATGTATTAAATTCCGTTGTTTAAAGGTAGTTACTTCTTACCCTTTTTAGCTGATTTTTTTACAGGCTTTTTATTCTCATTGATAATACGATATGTCTGAGAAATTGAAAGCTTGAACTTTTTTGCAAGTGCAGTTCCTGATGAACCGGCTTCGTATGCTTTAAGAATGTCGGAATTTCTTTCAGGATTGTCAGACAAAGAAGATTCAATACCATATTTTTTACGAAGCTGATGAACAGCCTGACGTGTAATACCGAATTGTTCTCCAATTGCTGCATCAGTAACGAATTTCTTCTGCAATTTTTCAAGCTGTGCTTTAGTGATTCTTGCCATTTTGCTTACTCCTCTTTAGTAAGTTAAGTGTATAGATAAGTTAATATATTAAGAAATACGATCAGAATAAAAAATATTGAAACTACAGTAGTGTAAAATCAACGATGTGGTGCTGAGAGGTATTCTTGACTACGTAATATACTCATATAAAATGCAATTGGCAAGAAAAAAATTAACTAATAATTAATTGTTCTGATAAGTCATTCTCATATGTTCTGTCTATCGTATCTTGGAAAGGTATGAAAATAACAATAAAATCAGTACTCTGGCGAAAAAAATAGCCATTTGTGAATGTTTAAAGTCAAGATAATGTCAGCTTTGCAAGTTGTAAGGTTCAGATAATCAGCAATACATTTATAGAATTGTCGAAAGTTTTCCTGGTAAATTCGTTTTTTTATAGTTGTCTGAAGCAACTAAAGGCAATTGCAGAGAGGTGATTTGCGATCTTGTAACAATTAAAGCCGGAAAGCTTCAGTAGAAAACGGTAAAGAAGTATCATAAAGTAATAAGTTTAATAATGTTACCTTTTGACAATACGTATTGTTGTTGATCCGCAAATATAAGCAAATTTATTAAATTACTTATAACTTCGATTTTTCTACTATATTATGATAAGCGATAGTAAAAAAACAAAAAGTTCAGGAAGCCATACTTCAAATGCATGATGCAATTGTTGAATATATTAGGACAATAAAAACAGGTGTTTCATCAAAGGCATTATCCGAAAGGTTTTTAAGATTTATCAATCCTCCGGAAAGAATTGCTCATGCAGCAATTTACGGATTATTATCATCTGATCAGCGGCTGTTCATGAATGAATCCGGAGTGTGGTTTTTCGATGAATCAAAAATCAAACACTCAGATAATACAATTGATAGATTGCCAATAAGCACTGTTTATTTGTTGAGTGAGAAATTACAATCTGATATAAAAATAAGCTATTTTTCGGTATGGAACATTTTCCCTGAACCGAAATATCAATCTGGTTTTTGGCTGACTGATCCTGAAATAATACAGAAAAATAACCCGTCGTTTATTATCGCAGGTCCGGAGCAGCCATTCAATATTTCCATGTGCAAAGAGATGCTGAGCCGTATTGTAGATTATTTGCAAAACAGAATCATAGTGGTTGTTACAGCAATTGAAAAGGAATATTTAGTAAAACTTTTTGCAGATGAAGGGTATGCATTACATGAGAATGTTTTTCTGACAGAAGACTTACTTGATATTGCATTGTCGTTTGTAAGTAAACCGGTCTCAATGGAAAGCATATGCGGAGATGTTTTTAAAGATCGTGTGGCAGGGCAAAGTGCATTCAGGCAAGGTGAATGTTTTGCCGAATGTGTACTCGAGTTAATAAATATTATTAGAAGCAAAGGGCTGTGCTCAAAAGAAGAAATCGATAAATTGATTGAAGAGAAGAATAATGTGCTCTTTAAAGGAAAGTTGTTTTCAAACAGGGAACTTGAGAATCTGCCCGGTGGAATGGGTGTTTATGGTTTTAAGGATTCTAATGGAACATACATTTATATCGCAGGATGTACAGACTTAAGAAAAAATATCAACAGTTATTTTAACCGGTATTCTGATTCGATAAATGAAAATAAACAGATTCAGACAGAGACCGTTTCTTTTGATGCATATCAGTGTGGTTCAGAGCTTGAGTGTATAATATTTGAGTATAGACTTTTAAAAAAATATCGTCCAGTTTATAATAAAACAGCTTCTTTGACAGTTAAAAATTCAGAGAAAGAAATGCATTTAAAGAATTGCATTATTTTTCTTTCCCATTCTGATTGTTCAAAAGTAATGACTTTCTGGATTAAATCAGGTAGAAAAACAATTATGAAATCCTACTCATCAGGTCAATTGTCCGATGAGACTGTCAGGAAAAATCTGGATGATTTTTTTAACGATAAATTTACTGTGCCCGGAGATTTTGATCCTGATGAGGAGCATTTAGTTTATTCATGGATTGAAAAAAACATAGAGAAAATTTTTTTGATTGAAATTTCTCCAGGAACAGGAACAATGGAGTTATTTGAGATGTTTAAAGCGGGACTGGCTGCTAAAGTTCGTGTGTAAGCCGTTAAAAGAGAGAGCCTTCAGAACCGTAGTCATCTTATATTAAAAGTTGTTCAATTTAAATTTATTAAGCAGCTGTTTAAATCTAAAAAGTTTGTTTTATGGAAAATATTTTGTGTGGAGTAAAATGCAGATATTTTAAAACAGGAGTAATTAATAAATTGTACCAGAAAACTGAGTAATCTGTTGAAAAATAGATTATTTTTAAAAGAAACGTGTAATATAGGCAAATAGATGAAATAAATCCTGAGTGTCTGTCGAATTACAAGTTTTCTGTTATAATATTTAGCTTTCGGGAGCAGAAAAACTATATGGGTTTTGAATATGATCATGAGAGATTTGTTGCAAAAAACAAGTCACTTGCATCTGCTGAAGAGATGAATAAAAGGGATGGTGAACTTGAAAAAAAAGGATTTTCCAGGTTCAAGCGCAACGAAGAGGGCTCATGTTTCAATTGTAAGATGAAGCAGGGTTGTTCTGAGTTTCGATCAAAGAAAAGTGGTGGATCATCCGGAGCAGTTTCGTTTGGGGGTGATGAGAAGTTTCTCTGCAGCCGATATATTCCGGCACCATCAATAGATAAGTCCATGTCTGATAAACAGATCAAATCATTGCTCAAGAACATAAAAAAAGGCCACTGAGTGTTTTATAAAAAAGTCTGGTTGAAACAGATACATTTTTTCAGCTGAATCGGGTAGCTTAACAGGAGTATTAATGGAAAAAACACCTTTAGAATTATATGAGACTGCTTACAAGGCACATTATATTGAAAAGAAAATTGCTGATGCTGTAAAAATTTATGAAGCACTTATCAGAGAATTTCCGGATTCAAATGAGTGCGGCTATGCTGTTATACAGCTGCAAAAAATAAAAAGCAGCAATCTTTCCGAACTGATTCGAAAACAGAGAAATTCGGTATATACTGTTGCAGTTGCTGCTTTGATTTTTGCCAGTATCTCTATTCTTGCTTGTGGAGCAATAATGTACTATTTCAAGGTGCAACTTAAAATTGAGCAGAATAAGACGGCTCAGACTATAAGTGCATTTGGAAAAATTCTTAATGGTGATGATGATGGAGCATTGCAGATTCTTGATCAATTGAAGAAACTGGATAATAAAAGTTTTATTCCATTTGAGATGTCATCGGGTATTTATCAGAAAAAAAAGCAGTATCAGAAAGCTCTTGGTGAATATGAGGCATTCTTCAGTCTCAACCCCAAAATTTTGCCGTCACAAATTGACCGTCAAATTATGGAAAATTGTAAGACCCAGTTTTCATCGCCTGTTAAAAATGTAAAAAGTATAAAAATTGAAAAAGATGATAATCCTTCTCTTGCTGTTGACATAAACGATGCAGGGTCCCGGACAAAAGGGATAGAAGCTGTAAATGTAGTTGATGAAAATCAGGTACAGGAAGTTGCGAAAGTCAAAAAAAACACACTTCCGTCAGGTGATGCAGTACCGAAAAATGTTCAGAAAAACAGATCCAATAGTGAAGCACCGGCCAAGGACTTGTTTGTTGTAGATCCTGATAGCCTTTCATATTTTTAAAGGTTGCTTAAATGAAAAATGTTCCTGACATAATAGAAAAACGTATTGCCGGCGGACTTGTGATTGATGTAAGAGGAAACTGGGTTCCGATCGCTGATAAAGTTGAACACGAACGAACATTTCTGTTGCATCTTGAAGCCGGAGAGGTATTATTAGAAAGGAAATGGGTTTCTATCGGTGACGCAAAGCGTCAGCAATCCTTTTTGTCAACGTCAAGTTTTCCGGTATCAGATCCATTTCTCAGCGTCGGTGCCTATACAGAACTGGAAGAGACAAGGGATCTGGCAAGTAAAAAATTTGATAAAGGTAAACCAGAATTGAATACAAATAATCAGCATAATATTGATAATAGTCAAAATAACAGTTTTGTATTTTCAGATGTTGAAATTGACGAAGAGACCAGGACAATAGATATTAAACGCAGTACAACTGATACTTTTCAGAATAATGATCAGAGTTCTGAATATAATGATGATTATCTGGAAGAGACAATGTCTTTTGACATGAAAGCCATTCTTAATTCATCAAGAGAACCTGTCGGTAGATTTACAGAATCAAAAAGCAGGTCTGATAACAAGGAAGTTCTGGGTGAAATTGTTGATAAATGGGAGTTTGAACAAAAGAGAAAAATCGTACTTGTTTTTGCCATTTCTTCAACAATAGCATTGTTTGCTATAGCAGGAGCTTTTGTACTGGGCTTTGTATTGTAGCATCTGACAATTTTCGGTTATTATTGCTTTTCGTATTATAAATGCAGGGATATTCTGGCTTGACAATAAGAACATTATTAAGAGTCCAATGTCTGCTTCAAGTTAAAACAGTATTCTATCTCCCAGTTGGCTGATGATCCCGGAAAAATTATCCGGGCAAGAGATGGTTCAATTGAAAACGTATTTGCATTAGCCCAGATCGGCAGCCATGTCGGAGCAAATCGGCAGGCTATCAAAATATGCTTTTCTAAAGGGTGATTTACCAGAATGTTTAACGGTAAATGCCAAGGTATCCCAAGAGACCGGTAACAGCCGTTTTTCCAATTAAAAGAGTTATTCATGTAAATGAAGCTGTCTTCGCCTGTCGTAAATCCCGGATTATCCGGAATTTTAACCGGTAACGACAGCTTACAGCATGATAAATCGCTGTTGTGTGGAAAAAACGGGTGGGCAAACCATTTGAGTGATACCGGATTCGGTCCATGATTAATCAATAGGGTTGCTGATAAAACTGTTTTATTTGTCAATCGCAGTTGCTTGATAAGTGATAGGTTGTAACCCCGGAAACAATGCAGTGTTGACATTTGAATGTGATCTTTGCTGACAATAATATCCCACGTACATTTTTTCTGAATGTATGGATTCCATCTTGTATGAAAGAGCTCATTTTCACCTGACCGCATGACTTCGCCAACACCGACTACAAGTACGTTGTCACCAATGGATGAAGGGTAGCTGCCAAGTGCTGTTTCAAATACTTCAGGCATTCCCTGCCCATCAAATGTATCCGGACTTTCTGATGGATATTGGGGGCCTGAAAGTAGTGGCTGTGATTGGGCATTATAGATCTGCCAGATTGAACAGCCATGGCAATAACGGGAACCGGTAAGATGAGAATCCTGCTCGGGGTGTAATATATCTATGCTTAAAAAATCGTTTTGAAGTTTGATCATGATAAAAACAATGGGATAAAATATTGATTTTCAGTTGATTGTAGAACGAATGTCTATATATGCCAAAAATGTAGGCTTAATGAAATTTTTCAATATAATATACAAATACAAAACATTAACTAAGTTTTAAACAAAAGTTGTAATAATTGAATGATTATTTTTACTGAATATGGGAGTCTTATCAGAATTTTTTTGAAATTGAAGTAGAAAATTCATATGAATAAGAAACGTTACCAAATGAAACATTGGATTCAATATAAAGTCGAGTAATTTATTGACCGGGACCATGAATACAAAATGGAAATGTGTTTTATTGTACAAATGCATTTAGATTGTACTGTTGAAATAATTTATTTATCTGGTGTTTTTAAAGATACTTCCATTGCGAATTCACCAAGAGGGCATTCGAATGGAACAACAATAGTAGGAACACCCCGTTGAGATGCAATATGATGATCCTTGCCCATAATGACTTTAGGAAGAGATATTGATAAATTGAATTGTGTAAGGTGCTGTTTTGCGTTTCCAGCAATAATATTTGCAACCTCACCGATACAGTCGGCAACCTCAGCTCCAATAATTTTTATTTCAGTTCCAATTAATACAGAAACAACTTTTAATGCCATCACCTTTGGAAAGCTCATACATATAGAGCCTTGTGCTTCACCGGAAAGACCGATTATTCCTGAAACATCATAACTGTGCGTATTATCATTTTTAAGCAAAACTTTACCAGGTTTTGCATCAGTATTAAGCATCTTTTTGAATGTTTCTATTGTTGAGATAACAAATGGATTAATATATGCTACATCCATCAACTGCTCCTTTATACAATTTTCTGTTTATTTGAACTGCCTGAGCGCTAATATTAATGAATTCTACATTGATTGAGGTGAATCGGCAAGATATTTATTTAATGATTCATCAATGATTTTTTGAATTTTCTTAAGCAAAATTTACAGGAAATAAATGAATGATTACAGAAAGTATATCTCAAATTGGTAAAAAATTTCCATTATAGGAATTATGATGAAAAAAACAGCAATTAATTTGAATCAGAATAAAATAAATATGAAGTATTCCGATTCAAATTTCAGCTGATATGACGTTTTACAATATGCATAATGCTCCTTTTTAAAAATGGCATTAAATTTGATTGTTTTTATAAGAGTATGTTTACCGTTTCATCAATAACACAAATTAAAGGAGTTTTTATGTCAAGGTTTTTAGGCTTTTATAAGGAGTTGACAGTTGTTTCGTCAATGTTACTGCTTTTTGGCTGCGGCAATATTCCGGTATCTGAAGATGTCATTCAAACGGGTAGTCTTGAAATCCGCTCCCGGATTATTCAAAATAGTCTTTTGAAGACAAATCGAAGCGCTCAGACAAAAATAGACAGTATAATAGTTGAGGTGAGCTCAGTAAAATATTCAGTAATTCATCATGCCGTGCCTGTTATAAATAATAATATTGTTTCAAATGATACTGTTTCGAATATACCGTCTGATGACGAATGTACGGTGAGTGTCTGGACTGTTGACAAAAAAGGTAATATTATCCATAAAGATTCCATAGTTTCTCATACTGTAAAAGTGACAGCAAATGCCGTAACTCAGGTGTATGCAAATCTAAAGCCGCTATTCGGCTCGATATATTTACAAATAAGTAATATTCCTGATACAGTCGATACTTTAGCTGCAGTATTTGTCGAATCCACCGGCGGGCGCAGCTGGCAGGTAAGGGTCCCCAGGTCTCCTAAAGCATATTTATCTATTGATAATATCCCTGATCGTACAAGTGGATTTTTGAGTGTTTTTGGAATTGGTCCGCTTAACGATACACTTTACCGTGCGTCAAAAAATCTTATATACTCGGTAAACGACTCGACTGCTGTTACACTTGAATTCTATACTCAACCGGGATTTCTAATTGTTGCAATGAATATAACGCAGCCAAATTCATTGCTCGTGAATGCAGATATGGGATCATTCAGTGGTGATTCAACAGAAACAGGAGAGGTATTTATAACAGAAATAATGTACGCGTCAAACGATTCAGAGTATGTTGAATTGTATAATCCGTCTCTTGATGCAATTGTATTTGATACTCTGAAATTCGATATTGATGGAGAGATTAAATATTTGAGTAATATCTCAATTGGATCTAAAAGTTATTTTACAATAGGGAGGCGTATCCTTCCCTGGGTAAATATTGCTGTCAGTCCGGTAAGTTTTCTTGATCTGGTAACAAACGGTAACTGGGTTTCAATTAGAAAGAAAAACGGTCAGATTATAGATCGGGTAATTTTTACAGGAGCAAATAATACTATAGAGTGGCCAAATATTTCAGGAAAACGATCAATATTGCTTCAGCAGGGCGGATTCAGTGCAATCGGTAATAATTATGGTAAAAATTGGATAGCGGCATCGTCATTAATATCAGGCTCATTAACTCAATATGGAACACCGGGAATGTGAATAGTTTACAAATGGTGTAAAAAACATGGGCAGAGATGAACCTGCCCACTTTTACAAAACTGCTAAAAATTCTTCAATGGACGTTGTTGTATTCAGATTTATAATAAGATTCATTATTTCATCATTGCTGATAATTGTATCCCGTTCAGGACGTCCACTCATGAATGGAATCTTAAGAGAGTTTACATTTGATTCATT
>Ga0209373_10001649_pt1 | contig 25145 bp, 18 predicted proteins | sample Higcelweek5metaG_FD_187173 | JGI IMG/M metagenome (GOLD analysis project Ga0209373, IMG submission 187173) | Freshwater pond sediment microbial communities from the University of Edinburgh, under environmental carbon perturbations - High... | ecosystem: Environmental > Aquatic > Freshwater >... | reverse complement strand
ATGACAAAAGCTTTTCCTTCTTGTTCTAAACGACTTATTTTTTCAATTGCATCATTATATCTTTTCGGCCTGCTCTCCACCATCTTTATAAAATTCGGAAACCTATGGTAAATAATATGCAGTAAAAACATATATAAATGCCGCTTAACCTTTCGGTATTCATCGGTACGTGTGAATATGACGATAATCTTTTCTACACCCTCTTCGAGTGCTTTATCGATAGGAATCGCATCATACATACCCCCGTCCACCATTGGAACGCCATCGATCTCTACTTTTTTTGAAACAAATGGCAGGCTGTTGCTCGCCCTTGTTATTTTCATCAGCTGATCCTTATCCTCGAAGGTATCATAATATACAGGTAAACCTGTCTCGCAATTAACCGTGCTCATGAGAAACTTCTGCTTAGAATGTATGAAGGTCTCATAATCAAAAGGCTTATCACCATTTGGAAATTTTTCAAACAAAAGCTCCATATCAAATAATTCTCCTGTTTTGAAAAAAGTCCTTAACCCAACATAGGAATGAGAGCGAAAGGGCTCAATGTTTGTATCTGCCGTTCTTCCACGCTGCTTTGCAATATAATTAAGTCCTGCATATGCCCCAGCAGATACCGCAATGACATTGGGAACATAAAAATTCTCATCCATGAAATAATCAAGTACACCTGCTGTAAATACTGAACGAAGAGCGCCTCCTTCAAGCAATAATCCTGTTGTGTCTTTCATAACTACTCCTTCATTTCCTACATCCCTGTTATCAATAATATACTTGTTTCAGTTCTCTTTTTCAAGTTCACAATTATAAAAGCACGATTTCCCTCTCTAGTCCAAAAGCGTAAATTATTTTTTGTTTTACAGGTTTTTGCATGATTTGCTCTAGTGCTTTTGCATAATATGAAAGTTGTATCTGGTATCGATCGACTAAATCAGCTTCTGCGCTCACCCGGTCTGTTTTATAATCTACCACTACAAGCTCATCGTCCTCTTCAAAATAAGCATCAATAATACCCTGTACCAATACATCTTCTTCTGCATCTCCTAAAACAAATGGCTGCTCGCGATATAGCTTCCCACATTTCGCAGCACGTTCCATGCGCTTAGCGAGTGCAGATGCCCGAAAAGAAACCATCTCCTCTATTTTCACAACCTCTAATAGTTCCTGTGTAATATATCCTTTTTCGCATAGACTCTCAAAGTGTTCTTTTAGCGCACTTGGATCGATTTCATAGTCCATAAGCTCCAATAATTTATGATAGGCCGTTCCCTTTTGTACTGAGGATACGATTTCTTCTTTTCCTGCAAACCGTGGGATATAGGGCACGATTTCCTCTTCTGCGAACAGTGTTTCACCAGCCTCAGCTGCTTCTTCTGCCATGTGACGCTTTTTTAGCTCTGAGACAGATACCTTTACACGTGCGCTATGGTCTGTAGCATAAGGATACGTATATGAAAACCTTTTTTCTATCTCTTCCAGCAATGTACTCTTATCATTTAATAACAATTGTTCTTTTAATATTTCCTGTGCAATACTCTCTTGTATCTGCGTCTCTACCATATCCTGTATTGTTACAACCGATACTTTGATTGCGGATTGAAAAGGAAGCACTGATTCTGAAACCGGCATTCCATATTCTGCTAATATCTGTTGCATGCAGGGGTGCCTTATGATACTGCATACTATCATATCAAAAAAGCTGGAAAATGATAAAATCGTTGTTGGCGTAAGTTGCACATTTTTACTGCTCAGGATTTTACAATAGCGCTGCATTTTTTTTGCAAAATCATCAACACAACCCGTTATGACTATTTTCTGTTCTGCACGTGTCAGTGCCACATACAATACTCGTAATTCTTCTGCCAGCGTATCTGTCTTTGCTTTATTTTGTATTACTTTTTTTAATAAAGTAGCACTTTTCAGTCGCCTTTCAGGGTCAATACAGTCAACACCTGGTCCATAATCTGCATCAAGCACGACAGATTGTCTGGCGTCCTGAAAATTGATCTGTTTACTGGCAGCTGCGATGATACAAATCGGAAATTCCAAACCCTTGCTTTTATGAATACTCATGATCCTGACTGCATTATCATTTTCACTTGCAAGATTTACTTCACCATAGTCAACGTCATATTTTTGCAGATATTCGATATAACGTACAAAATGAAACAACCCTTTGTAGCTTGTCTTTCCATAATCGTTTGCTTTCTCTAAAAGCATATTAACATTTGCCTTGCGCTGCTGTCCGGTAGGGGATGCCGCTACATGATACAGATATCCGGTTCTCCTGATTAATTCATTCATCAGATAGAAAACCGATGTGTAGGGCACCTTATCTCTGTAATATTGTAGCGTAGCCAGAAAATGTAACGCCTTTTCCTTTAATGCATCTGTCGCCTGCTGTCCGTTTTCCGCAAACTCACATACTGCTTCAAATAACAGTCGTTTTTTACTTGCACATCTGATTACTGCTAATTCCTCATCTGAAAATCCACCAAATATACTTTTCATCGAGGCCGCCATAGCAATATCCTGCAGCGGATTATCCAATATACGTAAAAAATCGAGTAAAATCTCTATTTCGGTCGTGGCAAAGTAACCTGTTTTCGATGTGATATGCACGGGAATCCCAGCTTCCTCGAGTATCCTCTTAAAGATCTCATCATATCCTTTGTTTGTGCGAAGCAAAATAACGATATCTGCGTATGTGACAGGTCTCTCTTTTTTTTCTTTTTTGTCCCATATCTTTTCTTCAGAAACAAAGCGCCTGATTCGATTTGCAATCGCCTTTGCCTCTGCTTCTTTTTTATCTGGTAGGTCATCCGATTCAATATCGATTGTTATTATATCATTTTCCGATTTCCTTTCGACAATAAGAAGTTCGGTTTCCTCTATTCTCTGATGCTCTGTCTCTTCGAAATAATCAGCCCCATAATTAAGCCTGGCGGCTTCATTATACTCGATACCGCCTATCTGTTCCCGCATAATCTGTGTAAATATATCATTTACTGTAGCCAGAACATTTGCCTTGCTTCTAAAATTTTTGTGCAGATCAATCTTTTCGCACCCCTCTGTCGGATAAGTACGGTATTTCTCCATAAATAATTCAGGACGTGCCAGACGAAAGCGATAAATGCTCTGCTTGACATCACCCACCATAAAAACATTATATTTCCTGATGGGTTCTCTACTGATTGCTTTTATGAGATATTCCTGCACCAGATTACTATCCTGGTACTCATCTACCAGTATTTCTGTAAAGTAATCCCTATATTCTATCGCTGTTTTCGTGGGAACCAGTTCTCCGTTTTCTTTTTTCAATAATATTCGGAGTGCCATGTGCTCCATATCGTCAAAATCGATTATGTTTTTATCACGTTTTGCACTATCATAAGCTTCTGTAAATTCACACGTCAGATTGATCAGTGCATTTACTGCACCTCCACTTATTTTCATGTCCGCCAATAATTGCTCTGGCGTTTCTGCAAAATATTGCTCTTTAACACGTGCAAGCGTTTTTTTATAATCGTCTCGCAAGTTTTTCGCCAAATCCTTCTTTACAGGATCAATCCCTTCTGTTGCTTTGACACGTCCCAGCGTCTCAAATGAAAGCTTTGTAAATCTCTCGCGATACTCTGCATATGTCTTACACTGCAGAAATTCCTCTATGCGCTCTGCATCTGAAAGCACAGCTTTTTCGTACATATACGGTCCCTGTGGCTCTGTGCAGATCTTCAGTAATACTTCTATCTGTTCTTTCAGATCTGTAAGGATACTTTCGATATTATGAGTGATGTCCTTTGCCCAGGTGAAATCCTCTATCTTCGTAATGCCCTCCGTATGATAGGCCGCCTTACAGCTCAGCAGCCATTCCTCTGGAAATGGATAACTCATGGAAAAAGAATATAGCTTTCCTATCAGTTCCTCGATTGCTGTATCACTTTTCCCAGCGCCATAGCATTCTGCCATATAAATAAAGTCTTCTTCTGCCTTCTCATATGCTGCTTCCAGTACTTTTTCCGTGACATCTGCCTTAAGTAGCTTACATTCTCCTTCATCCGCTACTCTAAAACCGGGATCAATCGCAATCTCATGAAAATGATTTCTGATTACATTTAGGCAAAATCCATGTATTGTCGTAATTGGTGCACTATGAATTAAAAGTGCCTGCTTCTGCAGATGCTTATTATTTGGCTGCAGATACAGCCGTTCTTCAATCACTCTGCCGATTCTCTCCTTCATCTCGCCTGCTGCAGCTTCGGTAAATGTCATGACCAGCATACGGTCGATATCTGTCGGCTTTTCCTCCTCCAGTACGCGTCCAATGATTCTTTCTACAAGCACTGCTGTTTTGCCGGAACCTGCTGCTGCAGAAACCAGGAGATTATGATCCCGCGATGTGATTACGCTTTGCTGTTCGCTCGTAAAATTCATGCTTTGCTCTCCTCCATCATTGACAGTACTTCTTCCTGTTCCTGCTTTACAATTCTTCTCTTATTAAAACCGGAAATCTTTTCATCAAACCCACAAACAGAATGATAGCTGCAATATTTACAGGCATCTGCCTTTTCACTTTCATAGGGATTGACTGCAATCACGCCGTCTACTATTTCACGCCCCATTGCGGTAATTTTTTGGTTTACATAATCTGATATCGTTTTAAATTGCGCCGTACTCGCGATTGATGCATTTTTCGAGAATTCACCCGATGCTACTTTACTTACCGGAATCACATCTGAGCTCTTCTCAAATTCCCGATCCATCATACGAATCACATTCTCATCACTATTGACTAAACCTTTCATAGATAATTCTGCGATAATTTTTTGACTGATTTCCTCTGGTGTCATTTCGCCTTTTCTATCTATGATAGGATCTTCTATGTGATAATAAAGAATACCTGCCGGTATGATCTCTTTATCGGGGTTTTCCTTTTGCTGCATTTCCATGGCAGCATCCAGATATACAACCAGTTGTAACTGCAGACCATGATATACCGCCGCCAAATCAAAATTCTGATTTCCTGACTTATAGTCAATAATCTTTACATATACGCTATCCTGCTCTACACAGACATCCATTCTGTCGATACGTCCACGCAGATGCATTTCTTCCTCTTCAGACAATTTAAAATGAAGTGATTTATAATCCGTTTCTCCAGAAAATGCAAACTCAAAACGTCCTGGTACAAACACACCCTTTCTCACTTGTGAAGACAGCACATTTATGGTCCTACTCATAATCCTTTTAATTCTGTTGATTGCATACATATATCGTGAAGTGCTGTACAGTATTTCATTACTATTTCTGTTCATACATGCTTCCACGGCTTTTTCTAAGAGTTCCTCCGTCGCCATTGTAGGAATATCGAACCATGTGTACTGGCTATGAGAAAGCATCTGTGAATACTCTGCCAAAACCTCATGAAAGATGCTGCCCATATCACTGGCTTCAAAAGAATACATTTCTCTCTCCTGTAGCTGCAGACCGTAGTGCAAGAAATGACTATAGGCACATGCCGCATACATTTCCAAGCGTGTCACACTATTTTCAAGCTTCTTTCCATAAAGAACAGAAGCGACTGCTTTACTTATTTTATCTGTTCTATGTATCTTGAAAGCCTCTTCTGTATAAGCCAGCACTTGTTCTCTATAGTCTGGCTGATTTGTATACCATTGATATAGCGCGCAGTATGCCTCACTATATGGTCCATAGATTCCTCTGACCATAGCTTCTAACGACGCTTCTGGTGAAAATAAGTCAGTTATCTGGATTTCTGAAAAGCTGACATCGTTTTTTTCCACCTGCAGCTTTGAAAACAGTTTCTGTACAGTCTGAATCAGATATGATGGCCGCAGCGACTTGCCAGTTGCACTCACCTGTGAATAGGACAGGTATAATCTTTCTGTCGGTTTTGTCATAATCATATATAAATAAAGACGTTGCATATATGCCTGCTGCCTGGAAGATGGCGCCAGCTCGACCTCCTGCAGATATTCACGATCCAGATCTGATAGTATTCCGGTCGTAGCATTCGCCTTTGGTATAATCGTGTCATTTACCCCTACAAAGAACAGTACCTTAATATCCTTTAAACGTGTTCTCGTGATATCACCCACGATCACTTCGTCCAGACTCGGCGGTATAATTCCCACACGAATTTCATCAAACCCAGCATCCAGCAGCTCACCATATTCGCCGATAGACATTTTTTCGTCACTAAGCAATTCTGCTATTCTGTCAAGTAGCTCCATGACCAGACGGTAGATCTGTGAATACTCTTTCGCGAATGCAGCTTCACCCTTCTTTTCAAAAGCCTGCGCCATGACATGCAACTTCTGCTCTATGCGATTATCAATCAATAATTCGTAGAGTATCTTCGTATACTCTCCTGCTGTTTCAAGCGCTCTTATGCCTGCTTCAAATTTAGACAGACCTGCAGAAATCCTCTCTCTGACTGCTTCCAGCTTTTCCAGCTCCTCGGTCGTGAGTCCTTTATATTTTCTGATCCATTTCTGGTTCCATTGTTTCCTGCCACGAATCCCACATGCCAGCACATAATTATCGATTTCATCTATTTCACGCTGCTCATAGCCTGAAAGTGAGGATTTTAAATAACGGAACATGCCCTCGTAATTATAGTCTTTCGTCATGATCTCAACCAATGCACGAATATACTCGATAAATGGATTCAATAAAATACCTCTGGTCTGGTCGATAAAATAGGGAATGTTGTAGTTAGTTAATTCATTTTCAGCAGCAAATGCATATGTTTCAATATCGCCTGTTATTATTGCAATGTCTGCATATCTGAGACCTCTTTCATGTCCTATGGTATCAGGAATCATACCCTGTGCTCTGATGAGCCTGCTGATTTCAGCGCATACCCTTTTCATCTCTTCCTGCGGTGTCTGGCTTGCAAAAATATGTATCGATTCCTGTATTTCCTCATACGGCATGGCATCATACTGAAACAAATTCTTTTCCAGATAAGACATTGCTTTGTTATTTCTAAACCGATAGACTGGACTTCCTTTTATAATAACATGTGTGATTTCTCCTGCACCAGTATCTTCTGCCATTTTTGTTAACGCTGTAATTGTCTTATAACTAAGATAAAAAGTATCCTGTTCCTTATTATTTATCCCTACTGTCGTGTATTCCTCATCCTCATCTCGCAGTAATACTGTCACGTGTATCTCTATTGCCTTATCTAACAACTTTGTAATCAGCTTATTCTGTACTGGTGTAAAGCCTGTAAATCCATCGAAAACAATGACGCTGTTCTGAATCATCTTTGAATCATTTATGACATCACAAAGTAGTACGAGCAGTTCTTCCTTGGTCGTATATTTCTCCTGCAGGTTCTCCTTGAAAGCATGGTATAGTAATCCAAGGTCCTGCAATTTATACTGTAGCATTGGCCTGCTATCAGTCTGTTCCATCAGTGAATTGATATCGCCTTCGCTAATGTCATACTGCATAAATTCTGAAATAATGGATTTGACCTCATTGATATATCCTATCTTCTTCAGATTTTTTCCGAGTACTCTCAACTCCTTCTCGTGCGCAGAAGCAATCCTTCGTAGAATCAGACTCTTTCCCATATCATCCATGAGAAGTCTCCTGTTTGCCTCTCCGCCCACTTCATCAAATACCCGATAAGCAAGACGTGCAAAGCTCAGAACATCAATATTCATAATTCCTTTTCTGGGATGTTTCATAACGAGATCACGTTGTGTCTGCAGTGTAAACTGCTCTGGAACGATGACAATATAATTAGTCGCAGTGTTCTTCTGCGACTCATCAATTATATATTGAAATAGTTTATGGGATTTTCCGGCTCCCGCACCGCCGATCCAAAGTCTAAGTGCCATCCTGCTACCTGAAAAAATCCTTTAAGTGCTGTTACATTGCTTTGATTCTATCGATTGCTCTCACCGTATTTTCAAAGCTGTTGAATGCAGTTAAGCGGAAATAACCTTCGCCGCTCGGTCCAAATCCAGAACCCGGTGTGCCCGCGACATTTACCTTTTCGAGCAGATAATCAAAGAATTTCCATGAACTCATATTGTCTGGCGTCTTAAGCCAAATATAAGGGGCATTTACGCCGCCCGATACGCTATATCCTGCTGCCAGAAGATTTTCATAAATGTATTTTGCATTCTTCATATAATAAGCGACCTGCTTCGCTAATTGTTCTTTTCCTTCTGGCGAATAGACTGCCTCTCCTGCTCTTTGTATAATATAAGGTGCTCCATTGTATTTCGTTCCATGGCGCCTTGCCCATAATGAATGCAGCATGACTTCTCCAGCCTTTAAATCCTTTGGAATTACAGTTGCACCAAGTCTTGTCCCAGTAAATCCAGCATTTTTAGAAAATGATCTGAGTTCGAGCGCACAGGTTCGTGCCCCTTCACATTCAAAAATCGTATGTGGTATATTGTCCTCTGAAATATAGGCTTCATAAGCAGCATCATAAATAATTACGGCGCCTACCTTGTTCGCATAATCTACCCAAACCTGTAACTGGTCCTTCGTAATCGTGGAGCCAGTAGGATTATTGGGAAAGCACAAATATATCATATCAGGCGTTTCTTTCGGTAATTCTGGTGCAAAGCCTGTTTCCTCCGTGCATGGCATATAAATCACATTGCTCCAGGTCTCCGTGATTTGATTGAAAATGCCTGCTCTTCCCGACATAACATTCGTATCCACATAAACCGGATAAACGGGATCACATACAGCGATTCTGTTGTCTTTTGCAAAAATCTCCTGGATATTACCAGAATCACATTTGGCACCATCTGAAATAAATATTTCATCTGCCTCTATCTGACAGCCTCTCGCCTTATAATCATTCTCTGCAATTGCCTTCCTGAGAAATTCGTATCCCAAATCTGGCGCATATCCCCTAAAGGTCTCTGCCGCTCCCATTTCGTCAACAGCTGCATGCAATGACTTAATAATGGCAGGTGCCAGAGGTTGCGTTACATCACCGATACCCATTCTGATAATGTCTGCTTCTGGATTGGCTTCCATAAAAGCAGCTATCTTTTTTCCAATATTGGTGAACAAATAGCTCCCCTGTAATTTCAAATAATCTTCATTTACTTTAAACATTCAATCTCTCCTTTAAACACAGTTGTCGCAGTACCTGTCATATATACCCGATTCTGACTTCTATCCCATTCAATCTGTAGCTCTCCGCCAAGTAGTTTAACAGTTACCTTAGATTCTGTCAATCCGTTTAGGATACAAGCGACTACTGAGGCACATGATCCCGTTCCACAGGCAAGTGTTTCTCCCGCTCCGCGTTCCCATACACGCATCTTGATTGTATTTCGGTCTATAATCTCTACAAATTCTGTATTGATACGATTCGGGAATGCAGCATGATTTTCAAATTCTGGTCCTATATAACTAACATCAAAATGATCTACATCATTTACAAATATAACTGCATGAGGATTTCCCATGGAAACACATGTCATTTGAAAAGCCCTGCCTGCTACTTCTATCGGCTCGTCAATCGCTGTTTCATTTTTAGAAATCACCGGTACCTTCTCTGCTATGATTTCTGGCTCCCCCATGTCTACTCTCACGGTATCTACTACTTTCCCATTATTACTTTGTTCTTCATGCCCCGCATCTCTTAAAAATAAAGTCATGTATTTTATTTTTCCCATAGAAACAACACTTATCTCTGTATCGTTTACAATACCGTTATCAAATACATATTTTCCGACACATCGTATTCCGTTGCCACACATTTCAGAACGCGAACCATCTGCATTGTACATCTCCATCTCACAATCTGCTATATCTGAAGGATTAATAAAGATAGCGCCATCCCCACCGATTCCAAAATGTCTGTCGCTTACTTTTTTTGCGATTTCACTTTTATTACTGATTTCCTGTTCAAAACAGTCAATATACACATAGTCATTTCCAATCCCTTGCATTTTGGTGAATTTCATGTTCTTGCTCCTCTCCCTGTTACTATAATTATTGCATAAAAGAAAGTACGATTTGCGCTGTTTTCGCAATATCGGTTCCTGTATCCATACTATATTTCTGAATATAGCGATATGCTTCGCTTTCTGTCATATTATTACGCTCCATCAGTAATTCTTTTGCCTTTGCTATCACACTTTTTTCTTCATAGAACCGCTCGTTTTCTAGGGACCCATGTTTCTTATAACTGCGCTCAATGGCCTGAGACATCATAGAAAGCGTGTCAATCAGGTCACTCCCTCTAATTGGCATAACAAGAGATATGATATCTTGTTCTTCGCAATTTTGAATGATATGCTGTGACGCAACGAGCAACATTTCAAATCTCAGAGGTAAATACTCCTGTAATTGAGAATATAGCATATCTGTAAGCCTGTAACCGCAAAGCACGATTCCTTCCTCCAGACGATCCATATACTGTAGTGCCTGTGAACCAGATGTGCTGACCGCAGCTACAGGTATCCCCTTACTTACTAAAAAATTACAAATATTTTGTGCGTCTCTTATTTTTGGAAACACTATAATTATATTTGTCAAACGCACCCTCCTGTTTATTTAATCGCATCTAATTGCTCTTTCCAAATATGCACCGAAGCATCCGACGGCATTCTTAAATCACCCCGCGGAGATAATGCAACAGAACCTATTTTAGGTCCATCTGGTAAGCATGAGCGCTTAAACTGCTGACTAAAAAATCGATAATAGAACGTGCGAAGCCATTTCAGTATCACTGTATCATCATACTCTCCCGCAAAAGCCAGTTTTGCAATACGATAGATTTTCCTGGGTCCATATCCGAAACGTAGCGCATAATATAAGAAAAAATCATGCAATTCATAAGGCCCGACGATATCCTCTGTCTTTTGTGAAATCATACCCTCTGATGGAGGCAGTAGCTCTGGGCTCACTGGTGTATCCAGAACATCCATTAATACTTCTCTGATTTCCTCATGATTACATGTATCCGCATAATAACGTACCAAATGCTTCACAAGTGTCTTCGGCACACCCATATTCACACCATACATAGACATATGGTCCCCGTTATAAGTTGCCCATCCAAGAGCCAGTTCAGACATATCGCCTGTTCCTATTACAATACCCCCTAATTCGTTGGCAATGTCCATAAGCACCTGTGTCCGTTCTCTTGCCTGCCCGTTTTCATATACTACATTTTTATTCGCAATCTCATGTCCAATATCCTGGAAATGTCTGATTACAGATTCTTTAATATCTATTTCCCGCAAGGTAACGCCCAGTTCCTTTGCCAGTTTACAAGCATTCTGGTAAGTCCTGTCCGTAGTTCCAAAGCAGGGCATCGTCACTGCAATGATGCCTTGCATATTAAGTCCCAGCATTGCAAATGCACGTACTGTCACGAGCAAAGCCAATGTCGAATCGAGACCTCCAGAAATCCCGACGATTGCTGTCTGACATCCTATATGCTCTATTCTTTTTTTCAGACCCAAAGACTGCATATTTAAGATGGTATTGCAACGTTCCTCTCGCATACTCGGATCTGACGGTACAAACGGCTGACTGTTGAACGTGCGTGTTAATCTACATTCTTCTGTGCTAAACTCAATTTCCACAATCAGATACGCTTCCCTGTTACTTGTATGAAAGGTATTCATTTTTCTTCGTTCCATCTGCAAGCGCAATACGTCTACATCACCATATAGGATTCCGCATGCAAAGCATGCCGACTCCACTAACATAATCCCATTTTCTGCAATCAGATTGTGTCCAGAAAAGACAACATCCTGTGTTGACTCTCCCTCTCCTGCACTCGCATACACATATGCTGCTAAAAGTCTGGCCGATGCTGATTTGACGAGCAACTCCCTATATGCAGATTTGCCGATTGTTTCATTACTTGCCGACAAATTTATGAGGATGGAGGCACCCGCTGCTGCATGTTCCGTACTGGGGGGATTCGCCACCCATATATCCTCACATATCTCAGCTGCTACTGAAAATCCCGGAAATTTATATGCTTCAAATAAAATATCTGTACCAAACAATACCTGTGTGCCTTCAAATTCAAAATATTCTGGCTCACGGTTGCCTGGTGTAAAATGTCTGGCTTCATAAAATTCTGCATAATTAGGAATATTTACCTTTGGGATGAATGCTAATAATTCTCCCTTAAAAATAACAGCCGCTACATTATATAATTTCCCAACTTTCTCTATTGGCAGGCCAACCAATATCAATGCTTCCAAAGTAGTTGTCTTCTTAATGATATTTGCTAGCTCACGCCGCGCTTCATAAAGCAGCACATCCTGCAAAAATAAGTCCTGACAAGTATATCCCGTCAGACAAAGTTCTGGAAAAACAATCACCCTTGCGCCATTTTCTGCCGCCTCAATCATTAATTTACAGATTTCCTGCCCATTAAAAATCGGGTCGGCCACCTTTATTTTTGGCGTAACAGCTGCTATTTTTACAAATCCATCTTTCATATTGCACCACTCCCATATCTGTCGAGGTTTTTCATTTTGACTTTGCCTGTTTCAGAATTTCCTGTAATTCTTCTACTGTAAAAGAATAAGCGGTATTACAGAAATGACATTTTACTTCAATGTCTTTCCCATCCTCTATCATTTCTTTTATATCCTTTTTCCCTATACTGATAATCGCCTTTTCCACACGTTTTTTATCGCAATTACAATAAAATGCTGTTGGTATGGTATCTAAAACTTCAATACCATGATCGTCCAAATCATCTAACAGATATCTCAGTATCATCTCTGGTGTTTTTCCTTCTTCTAAAAGAGCTGTCACCGAATGCATATCTGCAAGTTTCTTTTCTAATGCCATGATAACTTCTTCTTCCACATAGGGCATTAACTGTATGATAAATCCACCTGCCTGCTTTACGGTATTGTCCCTCTCCATTAAAACGCCAAGACCTACCGATGATGGTATCTGTTCCGATGTGGCAAAATAATAGGTCAGGTCTTCTGCAATCTCACTTGTCTGTAAAACAGTCTGTCCATTATAAGGCTCTTTCATACCCATATCCCTAATCACATTTAAAACCCCAATACCGACTGCACCTGCCACATCCAGCTTTCCCTTATCGTTTGCTGGTAGCATGACAACAGGCTCATAAGGGTATCCCTTTACATTTGCTCTGCTATCAGCTGTGACCGTCATCCCCTTCATCGGTCCGCTTCCGTGAATCTGCAAGGTCAAAAGATCTTTTTCGCCCTTCATCATACTGCCCATCATGGCTCCCGCTGTCAAAAGACGTCCCAATGCCGCTGTAACAACCGGACTCGTATCATGTCTGCTTCTGGCTTCCTCGACCATATTTCTGGTTGTTGCCGCAAACGCACGTATTTGCTGATTTGCGGCAGTTGCCCTTATAATATAATCCTGATTTTCATTCTTCTCTATTTTCATGTTTTTCCTGATTCCCTCGCTATGATACAAACTCTTTCGCTATCTGCCCTTACTGGCTCCCTGGTAAATGCATCAAATATAGCAATACACTCCATTCCCGCCTGCTTCAGTAAATCCTGCATCGTGCACAAGTCATATGCCCGCTGATAATGAAGCTCCTTATATTTTCGAAACAATCCACTGTCTTCCTGCTCTGGCAAAAACAGTGTCAGCTCATATTCATTGATCTGTGTCTCACTATCGTAGAAATTTTCCCAAATAAAGCTTCCTTCCTCACGGTTTTCTGCAATGATGGAATCTCCTAGTATCTCCTGATATTTATATTCCATATTTAAATCAAAAATAAACAATCCTTTAGGATCAAGATAATTGTTTACCAGTTTAAAAACCTGCAGTATTTCCTCTTCCTCCAGAATATAATTGATGCTATCACATACACTCACGATTGCAGCAACTGTCCCATATAATTCGAATTCCCGCATATCCTGTGAGAGATATAGAATGCTCTGGTCTGCCTCTGCCTGCTTTTCTCTAGCCACTGCCAGCATATCCTCTGCATAGTCAATGCCGATCATATCATAGCCACGTCTGGACAACAGCCTTGTAAGCATTCCTGTGCCACAGCCCAAATCAGCAATAATACCGTCTGTTATTTTATTTTCAGCAAGTATTTCACAGATATAGTCACACCATTTTTCATAGGGTGTGCCATCCATGAATATATCGTATATACTTGCAAACTTGGTATATGCCGTTTCATTCATGTCTGCCTCATTCATGCCTGCCTCATCCATGCTACTTCTCCCTTACGCCATCCTACTTCTTCAGATAGTCACGCAGAACATCCAACAATGCCTTCATCTGCTCATCTGTACCAATCGAAATACGCAGATAGTTGTTGATGCGTGGCTTGTCAAAGTATCTCACATATATTTGCTTCGTTTTTAAATACTCGAAAATTTCTTTTGCTGAAACTGACCGATGGGTCACAAATAAAAAGTTTGCTTTTGAATCAGTAGCAATAAATCCTATTTCTGCAAGCTCTTCTTTTACCCATTCTCGCGTTGCCATTACTTTTCCTATCATTTCTTTAAAATATGCTTCATCCTCGACTGCTTTGATGCCATAATAAATAGCGGCCTGATTCATGGTATAAGAATTAATGGAAAACTTGGCATCACTTAAATATTGAATCAGTTTTGGATTTCCTACGGCAAATCCAATACGCATACCCGCTAGTGCCCTTGATTTAGAAAAGGTCTGTACTACCAGCAGATTATCATACTTTCTGACAAGTGGCAGGACCGATTCTGCTCCAAAATCAACATAAGCTTCATCCACGATTACAACCACTTCAGAATTATGCACCAGAATATCCTCTATCCATTTAGCACTCTCTGCAATCGCCGTTGGTGCATTTGGATTTGCTATGACAATACCACCATTTTCTCGATAATAATCTTCCTTATTGATAAAAAAGTTCTCATCTAAAGGTGGTCTTTCATATGGAATTCTATACAGCTCACACCAAACATCATAAAAAGAATACGTAATATCTGGAAAAAGCACGGGCTTGTTTCCATTAAAAAATGTAAGGAAAGCCGTCGCCAGTACATCATCAGATCCAACCCCCACAAATATTTCATCACTGTGAAACCCATATCGTGCACCTAGTGCCTCTACCAGCGGTTCTGCTGTACAGTTTGGATAAAGCCGCATGATATCAAGTCCCATATCTGCGACTGCTTCTCTGATCTTAGGCGTTGGCAGATAAGGGAATTCATTCGTATTTAATTTAATAACATCTGCTATTTCCGGCTGTTCACCCGGCACATATGGAGTTACACGCCTGACATTGCTTTCCCAGCTCATCATTGTTTCCCTCTTACGCAATCATTTTTAATTCTTTTGCAAGCTCCCTGAACTTTGGTAATGCATTCACAATCGTATCATGAGCAACACAATATGCCATGCGTACAAAGCCACTACATCCAAAGTTTGAACCCGCAACGATTAACAGGTTATATTTTTTTGCGATTTCACAAAATTTCTTGTCATCTTCTATAGGTGACTTTACAAAAAGATAAAATGCTCCTTCTGGCTTAATACACTCAAATCCTAATTCTTTCAATCCCTGATACAGCGTTTCTCTGTTACGGTCATAATACCCGACATCTGTTTTTTCATCGATGCATTTTGCTACAACCAGCTGGAACATCGATGGTGCATTCACATATCCCAGAATTCTGTTTGCTACATTTGCCGCACCTAAGACCATATTGTAATCCTCTACTTCCTTTGGTATGACAAGATAGCCGATTCTTTCTCCTGGTAATGATAAAGATTTGCTGAAGGAATATCCTACGATAGTATTTTTATAATATTTTGTTAAATATGGTACAAATACACCATCATATACAAGTTCTCTATACGGTTCATCCGAAATCAGATAGATTGGATTGCCAAATTCCTGCTGCTTTTTTTCCATGACAGCTACCAGTCTCTTAATGGTCTCTTCTGCATAAACAACACCTGTCGGATTGTTTGGTGTATTGATAAGTACTGCTTTTGTCTTCGCTGTAATGACTTTTTCAAATTCTTCAATATTAGGTTGAAATGTCTTTGTATCTGGCGCAACTGCCACCAGTTTACCATCATAATTACCTACATAGCTTCTATATTCACCAAAATAAGGGGCAAATGTTATGACTTCATCCTCTGGATTTAAAAGGGCTCTAAAAATAACATTGAGTCCTCCGGCAGCACCGACTGTCATGATTATATTTTCCTGTACAAACTGCGTATCAAATCTTCTGTTAAGTGATTTGCAGATTGCATCTCTGACATCCTCAAATCCCGCATTATTCATATATGCATGCAGTCTCGGGCTATCTTCGCTAACAAGCTCTAAAATTGCTTTCTTAACCGCCTCAGGTGGTGCTACATTAGGATTTCCAATACTAAAATCATATACATTTTCGGCTCCGTAAATCGCCGCCATTTTCTGCCCTTCTTCAAACATAGCACGGATCGCCGAGCTGTTTTTTACCAATCCGACCATTTTCTCTGAAACCATATTATTGTCCTCTTTTCTCTATATCTGTTCTATTATCCATGCATTTTTTGCATTACAACTGTCTTACTCTTGTCTAGCTCTTGTCTTACTCTTCTGCTGTTTTTGGTGTTGCTACTGGCACAGCCACATTTGTCGTTGTATTACCGATGCCCATGAACACTTCTGCAATCGGAGAATCTGCCGGTAATATCAGTGTTTTGCTTCCATTACCACTCATACTTTCCTTTGCTGCATCCAGTGAACGCACAAATTTATAAAAATCGCTTTTGCTTGCATCATTATAGGCATCTGACAAAATACTCATGTATTCTGCTTCGCCCTCGCCGATGAGCTGTTCTGCTTTTGCCTCTGATTCTGAAAGCATAATAGAGACTTCTTTATCTGTCGTATTCTGAATGATTTTTGCTTCTGACTGACCTTCTGCGATATACTGCGCCGCAATGTTCTCTCTCTCGGAAATCATTCGTGTATAAACTGCCTGCTTATTATCATCTGGTAAGTCCAGCTTCTTCACTTCTACTGCTAAAATAATAATTCCATACTGCTCATAGATTGTTCCGATTGATTCCATGATTTCATCTGTTAGTGACTTAATCTCAACAATCTCCTGACTTTCTTCCAAAACCAAATCATTGGAACCAGCAACCACTTCATCTGCCTGTACAGAAACTGTCATTTTGCCGTCTCTACTTTTAATGACCTCATCCTGCTTCATATTCGAAATCGTATTTTTCATGGAATTATAAACCCATGTGTCTATACGATTTTCTGCATTGGTCACGGAGTAGCTAAGTGTCTGCGCAAATTTAAGAGGATCTGTAACTTTCCATAATACATAGCTGTCGATAATCATCGTCTTCTTATCAGAAGTAATAACATCTGATGCTGGCAAATCATATAATAGTATTTCCTTTGGTACTGTATCCACTGACTCCACAAATGGAATCTTAAATGAAATACCTGCTTCCGTTACTACTCTGTCAACTTTTCCAAACTGTCGAATCAGTTTATATTCATCTTCCGCACATATGATAATGCTTGATAATGCAACCCATATAACACCTACTGCGATAATCCAGCCTATCCAACCTCTTTTTCTGGTGCCTTTTTTCTTTTGAGGTGTTCCGTTCGAACTAAATCTTTCTTCACTCATTAATTTTCACCTCCGTCTGTATTTGTAATGATTTTACTGGCTGATGCTTCCGTATTAAAAGAATCCAGTGGTAAAATCTTCTGTATCGTATCCCCATCAGTTCCTTCTATTACTATCTTCATATCTGGCAATACTTCTTCCATTGTTTCATAAAACATTCTCTGTTTCGTAATCAATGGGTACTTCATATATTCTTCGTACATTAAATTAAAACGTGCCACCTGTCCGTTTGCTTCATTGATTCGATTCTGCTTCTCGGCTTCGGCATCCTGCACGATTCTGTCTGCTTCTGCCTCAGCACTTGGAATCTGCTCGTTTCTATATTTATTCGCATTATTGAGCGATGTTTCCTTGCCTTGCTTTGCTGTCTCAACTGATTTAAACGCAGTGCTTACTTCCACTGTTGGAGGCTCAGCATCCTGGATTGAAATATTAACCAGCTGAATTCCTATATCTAAGTCCTCTAGTTTATCGAGTATCATCTGCTTGATATTTGCCTGTATTTCATTTTTCCCCGTCGTCAAAACAGAATCCACACTATAAGATCCAATTGTCGTTCTGATACAGTTTTGCGCCAGATTACTTAAAATCAAAATAGGATCTTGAGATGCATAGACTGCTTTTACAGGATCAATGATACGATATTCTGCATAAAAATCTATTTTAATAAAATTATAATCAGAAGTAATCATCATGGATTCTTCTTCTCCAGAAGCCTCATCGTAATTTGCCTCATAGTCGCTTGTATATCCGATTGCAAATCCCTGTATTGTCGTATTTACTTTCTGCACAGTCTGAATAATAGGTATCTTAAAGTGAAGTCCCGGCTCTGCTACTGTCTTCGCTTTTCCAAATGTACATACAACTGCCTGCTCTTCCTCCGCGATAGAATAAGATGAACCTGATATCAATACAATCAGAATGATTGCAACAACAGCAATTTTAATCACCAGCCCTATTATATCTGGCAAATTCCTTTTTCCCTCTTCAGAATCAGAACTATCTTTTTTCCCAAATCCAAAATTATTTAATGTCATTTTTCCTTCCTCTCTTTACATCTTTGCGGTTAATTTGGTAACTACATCTATTTTACCTGCCACTATAATATGCTCTCCTGCTGAAAATACATGCTTTGAACCCGGCAATGGTTTTAATCCGTTGTCTTGCCGTACAGCGATAATATTGATTTCATATTTATTTCTAATCTCCAGTTCAGAAACACTTTTGCCTACCCAATGATCAAAAATAGGAATCTCAAATATAGAAAAATCAGGTGTAAGCTCTACAAAGTCAAATATTTTATTTGCATTATATCGAATCGCCAGTCTCTCTGCCATTTCTTTTTCCGGATTTACCACTTCATCCGCTCCATTTCGCAGTAAAAACTTTGCCTGAATATCGCGGTTCGTCTTAGAGACTACTCTTTTTGCCCCCAGCTCCTTTAGCAATGATGTGATTTCTAATGAAGACTGAAAATTCTCACCAATCGTCACAAAACACACATCGAAATTATTGATTCCTAATGAGCTTAAAACCACTTCATTTCGGCAATCGCCTACAAATGCATCTGTAAAATTAGAGGATAATTCATTGATTATTTCGCTATCCTCATCTACGATCATAACATCATTTCCCAGATGAAGCATCCTCGCTGCTAAATGACGGCCAAAGCGCCCCATCCCAATTACTAAAAATGATTTCACAGTTTTCCCTTCTTTCTTTGCTTTCTTATCCTATCATAATTTTTTCTACTGGACGCTCTACCGGCACAAATACCCGTTTCTCTGCCAATACCAGTGCCAGTGTCAGGCCACCAACTCTGCCTCCAAACATCAATATAACAATAATAATTTTCGAAACAGTCCCCATCACCAGTGTTGCTCCAGCCGATAATCCAACCGTTGCTGCTGCTGATACTGTTTCAAACAGAACTGTCATAAAATCCAGTGGTGTAATCGCACAAATAATCATGGTGGCACTTAAGACTGCAATCATATATATCGTAGCGATAGCCGCCGCCTGCCTTACCATGCTGTCTTCCAGCTTTCTCTTAAAAACAGTAATACCGCATGAGTGAACGCAGTTTGCTCTGATGCTCAGCACTAATACGAGTAACGTCGTCGTTTTAATACCGCCTGCAGTTGAGCCTGGACTTCCACCGATAAACATTAGTATAATTGTCAGCAACCCACCGCTTTCAGAAAGCGAATTAATGTCAGTTGTATTAAACCCAGCTGTCCTCGGCGTTACAGCCTGGAACAAGGAAGCCATAAATCTCTCCCCCAAGTTCATGTCTATCTGTGTATAGTTATACTCAAAAATGAAGAAAAGTATCGTTCCACCTACTACTAAAATGCCAGTCATAGCCAGTACCATCTTGGTATGTAGCTGATATTGCTGAAAATGTAATTTGTGTTTAGAAAGATCGTTCAATACAAAAAATCCTAAGCCACCGATAAAAATCAAGGTTACTATCGTATAATTCACGATAGGATCGCTTACATATCTCGTCAACGAAGAAAACTGCTCAAAATAACCCATCAAATCAAATCCTGCATTACAAAAAGCTGATATCGAGTGAAAAATGGAGGCATAGATGCCTACTGCCAGTCCCATATCAGGTATGAAACTAATGGAGAGCAATATTGCCCCTATTCCTTCTATGACAATAGTAGCAAGTGCTACTTTCTTTATAAGCGACACGACACCTCCCACTTTAATTGTTCCTGTAGACTGCATGATTAATTTTCTCTCATGCAGGGGAATCTGTCGTTTCAATAAAATGGAAAAAAGCGTGATAATCGTCATAAAACCAATTCCACCTATCTGAATCAGTATCAGAATTACAATTTGTCCAAATAATGTCCAATAAGTAAAGGTATCATAAACAACAAGTCCAGTCACGCAAGTTGCAGAGGTTGCCGTAAAAAGTGCATCAATATATGGTGTCCAGGTACCGGTGCGTGAAGCAATTGGTAGTGACAATAGCAAACTTCCTCCTATGATAATACCGAGAAATCCAGCAGCAATCATTTGTATATAAGTCAGTTTGAAACGTTCTTTTTTCATAATATAGTAATCTTCTTTCTAACAAAAATAATATTCAAAACTTCTATATCCGAGTATACCCTATTCTTTCAACAGATACAACTCCCCAATATCATTCGATGCTATCGGTGTATACTCCTCGTCCAGCAGTTCTCCGACAAAATCCATCTCTTCATGTATTCCATTACTTGCAACGATCCATTTGGGCGGCGTATTGGTAAGATAGTTTTTGATATCTTCTTTGATATCCGCATCAAGTGCCACAAAAAAAGGTGTGTTGACAGGGTATTTGTAACTTGGCAAAATGCCATTGATTTCAAACCATATCATATCAACATTAAAACAATAGACATCTCCCTTTTCCCATTCAGGAATAAATGTCGCAAGATCAACTGCATTCTGATAATAGGAAGCATAGGATTCATTATCACGATCATTGACTACTGTTTTTATCGTATCCATACTCTGATTTTCATAAAATCCGATGAAGATAATAAAAATAGCAATGCATACAAGTTGTTTTAAAGATGTTCCAATCGTCAATGGACGATAGACTGCCAGAAACAGAATCATGGCAATGATAAATACGGGCAGTGTTGTTGTAAAATAATATAAAAATGGTGTTCCAAAATGCATTGCCACATATGTGATAAAGGACGTTAGTATAAGTAACAGTCGCATACCTGGCTGTATTTCTTTCTTGTGCAGCAAAGCAAACACCATCGCAAACATACATCCAAAAATCTTCAACTCCCATGTAAGATTAAACGTCTCTCCAAAATCAACTGATCGTCTGAAAGCAAATATAAATACGGCATAGAGCATATCTGCCAAGGCACCTTTTAGACCAAAATATAAGATGACTGGAAAAGATATTGCAGAAAGACCTCCTATAAAATATAATAGGTATTGAAATAGTCTGTGATACTCCTTTTTCAATAGAAGCAGTATTCCAACTGTAGCCAAAATTCCTATCAATGGTGCTGCAACTGAAATCTTGGAAAACAGGATAGATCCAAAGCATATTCCATACAAAAAAGAATATTTTGATAACTGTGCAAAATCTTCATTCTTTATCATCTTCGTTGCCGTATACATACAGAGCAGATTAACAGGTAGACAATATTCTTCTAGCGTGTTACCACCCCAAAGCATTGCTATATACACAAACAGAAATGTGCCAATCACAAATATACTTTGCTTTTTTGACAAATAGAGCAACGATAATTTATAGAGCAATACCAGCGACAGAAACAAAAAAGGTATTTGTAGTATGAAAATGCCTAACCTCCCGCGGCAAAATAATTGTCCCAGTGCTTGCAGCATGAAAAAATAAGGTCCTTTTAAGTCAAAAAAGTCTACATATGGGACCCATCCTTCTAGTATTCCTCTTCCTGCCATCGAAAAAAAAGAGGCATCACAACCATACCACTTTGGCAAAAGTGGCGTCGTCCAAAGTGAAAAAAGGAGTAAGAATCCTATCGCCACAAACAGCAATATAAAATATTCAATTAAAATTTTTTGTTTATATTTTAATTTTTTCATTATACTATTATAATATAATATGCTAAAATGTGATAGTAGTACTTTTGTACCATTGCGCAAATAGTGTTTTTTAGAGATAATATACATGAAAAGAATGGGGGCTCTATCATGGCTATACAAGAAAATGTTATAAACGAAGCCATTATTTCTGAATATAAGAATGATGCCTTAAAACTAATCACCTATTTACCTTGGTTTGAATCAAAACGCGGACAAAAGATTTCTGGATTCTATGAAGGCGAGCCCGGTGTCAAGACCATTCCCCTTCCTACCTATGAACCCACATTACTGCGTTTTATAAAGGAAGTTCAAAACAGTTCTTTTTATTACAAAAATTATCCATACATTTATACGAAAAATCATATTAAGAATCCAAACGATGAACGTATTTGTATTGAACATGCTAAGATAAGAGATATTGATGATTTAAAAGGGATTCTCAGCAGATATGTTTTAGAAGGTATGAGCCGCTCCTCCCGTTGGGTAGAAGCAGTAGATGAAGATATTTTCTTATTATTGCTCAAAAAACTTGAGCAATTATTTGGTAATATAGTTAATATATAGAAAGACAAAGGATAAACACATGGTTGAACTAAATACAGGTTCTACAGGACGCGCTCCTGCCCTTGATCGAAAGATATCAAGCTTCTTAGCTATGGTCTTTGATAAGAATGCCGATGCTGCAGCGCTTCCACAAGGGATTGCATTTATTGCTGACGAAATGAAAATCGGACAAATTCATGTTGCCTATGATGGGCAGGATGATTTTCTTTTAAAGGAATTTACACCCTTCAAGAAATATGATACCAGAATGCTTAATGAGCCGGATTATGAGTATGTTTATTCTGCGGTCAATGCGGACGATACCCATATTCAATTTTGGAAGTGTGACAATACGATCGAATGGGATCAGGCCGATCAGCAGAATATGGATGATATGGCAAGATTCCTACTTTTATATATGGGACGCACGGAATATCTGTGCAAGGCGCAAATGGCAGCTTCCTGTGATGAAATGACAGGCTTAAGCAACTTAATGGGCTTTACTCATACATTAGAAAATCTGATGGCGCAGCAGGTGCAGCAAAAATATTCTGTTCTTTATATGAGTGCTTACAAATTCAAACTCATTAATCAGAAATATGGCTATGAGCTGGGCAACAAAGCTATGCTACAGATTGCAGATAAATTAAAAAAAATCACCTGCGAAATGCCTGGTGAGCACGTTGTTTCCAGATTGGTAAACGATAATTTTGCAGTCATTTTACGTACTTCTCATTTAAAAAAATACCTTGCGCTTCTATTAGATCTAGAAGTTGATTTGCAATATAATATGGAGAAAATCAAGCAGAAAATTGCTTTCAGCGTAGGTATTTATCAAATCAAGAGCAATGATCACATTGTTCAGCTCCCCTTAGAATACGCGATTGCAGCATATTCTATCGCGCGACAAAGTGATAACTCAAACATCATTTACTACAATGAAGAAATACATAATCAGTTTTTGCGAGAGAAAGAGATCGAAGCAAAGATGCAGGATGCGCTAATCGCAGAAGAGTTCGTCGTATATTTCCAGCCTAAAATTAATTTGAATAATTACTGTATCAACGGTGCTGAGGCTTTGGTACGCTGGATATCCGATGGGGTTATATTAGCGCCAATGGAGTTTATTCCTCTTTTTGAAAGAAACGGATTTGTGTGCAACATTGATTTTTATGTACTAGAGCACGTTTGTAAAAGTATTCGCAGATGGTTGGATGAAGGTTATGATGTAGTTCCCATATCAGTTAATTTTTCAAAGATTCATTTAGCGAATGATAATTTTGCAAATGAAATTGTACAAATAGTTAAGAAATATCGTGTTCCTACGAAATATATAGAAATTGAATTTACGGAAAGTGCAGATTTTGAGGGCAGTTCTATTCTTGTTTCAGCCATTGACACCTTAAAGTCATATGGCATTGCTAGCTCTATGGATGACTTTGGAACTGGATACTCCTCGCTTTCTTTGTTAACGAATATTCCAATCGATGTCCTTAAGATTGACAAATCATTATTTGATACCGAGATCGTTTCTGCACGTGAAAGAATCGTATTAACGAATATTGTTAAGATGCTGAAAGATTTAGATATTAATGTCATCATGGAGGGTGTCGAAACCATTGAACAGGCTAACTTCCTTAAGCAAATCAATTGTAATATTGCGCAGGGCTTTCTATTTGATAAACCGTTGCCTCTTTTAGAATTTGAAAAAAGACTAAGAAAGGTACAGTATGACAATCCTGGTATTAACTAAAAAAGACTGAAGCATAATTGCTTCAGTCTTTTTTCATCCTGCTAATGGGTGCTGTTCTCTTTTTTTGACCGCCAGCTATCTTATCTGTACCTGTTTCAAGCTCTACAGCAACCTCATATCCATTCAGTGCATTAAAATTTTGATTACCTTTCATCGTCGCTTTTGCTTCTTTTGCAAAACGTCTGTAATCTAAAACATCCTCGATATTGTCGCTTACTACATTTCTAAGCCTATTTAATAATTTGACAAAATATTTTGCAATTGGATCTAGCAAAATACCACTTATAATTTCAGCCTTAGGAAAATAATTACCTAAAACATAAGAGGCGGCAGCAATCATTCCATAACCAAATAAGATGATTCCATATTTCTGAAAACCTGCCACCATCTTATGCAATGAAAATCCTTCCCGATACCATCCGTTTGCTATTCCGATAATCTGGTTTGCAACCATCATACCGCACAATACCAAAAACAATGCAATGCTCATAGCCACCCTCCTCGCTGTCCTGTTGTTATTTGATTTTATGATAGAAATTTAAGTATGTCGCTGACATATAAGGTGACACATAAATATATGCGAGACCACATGTGATGATTCC